>Ga0214543_1000029_pt1 | contig 210148 bp, 107 predicted proteins | sample CNSS2metaG_FD_160094 | JGI IMG/M metagenome (GOLD analysis project Ga0214543, IMG submission 160094) | Root nodule microbial communities from cowpea collected in UCLA plant growth center, Los Angeles, California, USA - CNSS2 | ecosystem: Host-associated > Plants > Roots > Nodule | place: USA... | reverse complement strand
AATAAAATAAATAAGAGACCGTAAAAATAGCAAAAGAAAAACGCAAAAATCAACCAAAAATCTCATCAAAATGCAAAACAATTACCTAAATCATAAAAAAATATACAAAACGAAAAAAAAATAACGCATTTTGAATTTACCCCGGACAGAATTGGCGAACGAGGCGCAAGATACTCGCCGGAGCAGTCACACGGAGCAGCAGTGCAAGGTGGCTGTGGGGAACCGTGGCGAAGTGGGGCGACGAATGCACGACGGAGGGGGCGCGACGTACGCACAACCAGAGGCAGCGGTGGCGCGCAGGAGGCCGCAACAGAGGAGCGACGGTGGCGCGACGGAGGCCGCAACCAGAGCTGGACGGTGGCGCGACGGTGGCTGCTTCCTTTTCGACGGTGGCGCGACGGTGGCTGCCTCCTTTTCGCCTGCTGTTCGGTGGCGGAGCAAGACCGGCGACCCAAACTTCGTGGACGGAGGCGCAATCGGCGATGGAGAGGGCGATGGAGAGGTCGCTGACGGAGGGCACGGTGGGGGATCCCTTCGCGAGAGAGAAGATGATGAACAGTGAGGGTTCGCGCGATTTGGGAACATAAATAAAGGATATGGCCTCGGTTCTGTAAACACCCGAGGCAGAAAGAACTATAGGCCTCGGTTCTGCGCCACCCGAGGCCAAATCTTCCGTTATAGGCCTCGGTCCTTTGACACCCGAGGCCAAAAAGTGTGCTGTCAGTGGCAGTTTTGTAAATCTGGGGGCCACAAATGGGTTATAGGCTTCGGTTGGTTGAGAACCGAAGCATAAAACTAGTTATATGCTTCGGTTGATATGGGACCCGAGGCAAAATGCTGAGAAAAATTTCAAAAATACCACCGCCTCCTTATAGGCTTCGGTCCCGCTGTAACCGAGGCCTATAAGGCGAGTTAAAAACCTCATTCTGCACTAGTGTTTGTATAAAAAATATTTACACATATTTTAAAGTTCTATTCAATTTTTTTAGAGTTATTATCTTCTTTCAAAATTTCCTCTAACATGTAATTAAATTACATTTCATAATATTTTTTCTACTTACATCACTGTTTGATCATAAAGTATATTGATAAAATTCTTAGATTTAATTGCAAATTAAATTATATAATTTATTTTATAAATTTACTCTCATGACAATTAATTTTATTATTTGTAAAAAAAACTACTCTTGCTACATAATTATAGTTAACACTAAAAACTTAATAATTTTTTTTTTTATTTTTACAATTGCTTTTCCTATACCTAATTGTTTACAACATCAATAATATTTTTTTATTTTAATAATTATCACAAATCTAAATCTTAATTATATTTTTTACTATTATTATAATAAAGTAAATACATAAATGCTTATACGCCTAAATTACCATTAATTTTAATAATATTTATCAAATAATTAAGTTTGAGTGTAATTTCTAATCAAAATATCAAATATAACTTTAATTTTAAACTAACCCATATCATACATCTTTCAATTTTTTATTTATTTATTGAGTATACATTTAAATTTAATATTTTTTATTTTAGACGCTTAAAAAAAGGAAAAATAAATATGTTCAATCATACATTGTTTTTGTTTCATGATAATCTTATGAAAGTAAAATCATTCACAACATTGTTATGATTTTATGGTATAAAACTGGATTCATACTTTCAATTAGTATAAAGTTAGACTAATTTTTTATCATATAAATATTAATAAATATGTGATATATAATTCAAGTTCAATCTATAACTTTTTTTATATACTATAATCATTAAATTGTGAAATACATAAATACTATATATATATACTTTGATTTTTTCTTTTATTATTAATAAATATTATTACTTTATAAAATTACTAAAAAGTAAGAAAAATTTATATCAACTAATAATTTATTTGAAATTTTTTTATTTAAAACTCATGATTTATTTATATATATATATATATATATATTAAAATTTTTATATTAAAATAATTAAATTCATATTTTTAAACTAATAATTGTATAATGATCTAACCATGGATTATATTTGTCGATGGAGTGGAAAACTTACCAACACCAACACATACTATAACATATCAACATTATTCTACGAACAAAAGCAATTAACAGTTGCGCGAGTGACACGGAAACAGATGACAGTTTAAGAATGACTGTATTTCAAAAATATTTTCATCAGCTCTATCTCAAAATAAAAATATTGATGACAACAGTATAACATCAAAATTTTGTCAAATAAAATCATATCTTTTATGAGACTATATTCACAACCACATCAATAACACTAATTATTAATTATTATTTCCAAATTTATTAATTTTATTGCATAACATCTACATCTTATACTTATCATCTCCCAATTTTATTTTTTATTAATTTTTAAAATTATTAATAATCTTTATTAATCAATAGTTTTAATTTTTTCTAGCCACAACTATTTATAATATCTGACATCAATAAAAAATATAATATATATTTATACAGTATTTTATAATTAAAAAAAACTCTAAATAAAATATAAATATTAAAGTAAAAACTACATTTAACTTTTCAAAGTTTAAAGTTTTAAACATACTTTTAGATATCAGTTAGTTATTAACTGAACTTTTGATGGTCAACTTTTAACATAAAAAGTCAACTATCTTTGTCTAATTTTTTATTTTTTTAATTATATAAAAATACAAACTTATAAGTGGTTATTATTTGAAAGATTTGTATTCTTGTTAACATGAATAGCTTTATCTAAAAATATAAACTAAATTAAAAAAAAAGTTGTATTAAAAATTTAAAACATTTAGGTTTTATAATAATTAATTTATTTCTAATTTCAATAACATTTAAAATTTTCAGCAGTAAAAGAAATTTTATTCTAATTTTTGTGTTTTTTATCACTAATTACTTTGACGGTTTTAAAATTACATATTAAACTAAATATAAATATATAAATTAATTTTAAATTTAAGAATTAATAAATTAAAAATAATATATAAAATTATTATTTTATTGAGACATTTACTCTTACGCCGTGCGAGAGAGCTACCGAAAGACATAAAACGCATCGTTTGATTCAATCCCTTCCTTCTTTCGGTGTTCTCTCTCATTCTTTGCCCGTTCTGTTCCTGTGCCTCTCCACATCATACTTCTATGGTAGATACTGAAAAAACTGTGCGCAGCAGAGTTTGTCTTTGAAATCTTAATTCGCATTGTGTCGTGTGATTCACACTCGACATGTCTTACGGAATTTGACTGGCCCGGGCACCATTACTCTTTTTCAAATTTCAGTTCTCCAACCTCTCAAGGTAGAACAACCAAGAACCTGTTTATTTATTCTTATGCGTACACTATCCAATGATGAAACTGATTTTAATAAAAGTTATTTATTTTCTTTTTACAATTTGAAAAAAATTAGTTCCAGATTTTCCAGGGATTGATGTTTTTTTTTGGCGTGTGTTGAATTTTCTTCAATTGGTTGTTTTTGACCGTTTTTTTTTTGCGTGTTGGGGTTGGTTTGTGGGGTTGTGAAGCTTTTTCACATTGAATTTAGGGTTTATTTTAATGGTGCAGAGGAATGTGTGATGGATTCTCTGGAGGGTCAGGGTTTCAGAGGTGTAGATGAGAGTTCTGGAGAGTGCTTCTCTGGTTGAACTTGTCACTCATCTGTAAGTTTTTTTTTTTTTTTTTTTTTTTTTTTTTTTTTTTTTTTTTTTCCTTTGAATTTTAATTACTCTCCCGTTTGATTGATGCTGAATGGAATTTGAGTTTATGTGGGAGAATTTCTTTGAAACTCGGAGGGTAGGGGTTGAATGTTTGTTTTCATTTAATGTCTAATGTTGCAGATATTTCGTTATCATTTGCTTTAATTTGAGTAGTTTCTGAGTGTGAATGTAGGACTGACATTTTGGTGCTTAATTACTTGTGTGCTGACCCCTACCTCGGTTCTATGTGTCGACTTTTGTGTGTTTATGTTGGATTGGTTTTATATTGACAAATGTTTTGGATTTGATGGCAGACTATGAACTTGGGTGAAAGTTTCTGTTTTTAACTTAAATATTTGAAGGGCTAGTGGCTTTAGGCAATGAGTTGCTAGAACAATTAAGGGCTTTCTGTTGCTGGAGCACTTTCATATGCCACATATAATGTAGGTAAGGTATGCTGGATGAGGGATAAAGTGGGCAACTCAGTTGATGAGGCACCTAGTGGGGTTTGGGGAGGGTTGACGTATGCAACCTTAATTATGAATGTGGAGTGGAAAGTGGCACCAGAATACTAGAGTATCAAATTGGAAGAATGTGCTTGGTGGTTCATCTCTTTCAAAGTAAATAAAGATTACAGAATCTGAATATCTTCTTCGTACTGTGATTGAGTTTCTTATGGCTTTACAAAAGTTCACTTACAATTTATTAGGAAGTAGATTTAAGTCTAACTCAACCTTACAAAAACTTGTAAAGTGAAATTTGCTTCCATTTATATACTGTAATTTGACCTCATCTTTAGTAAATGTGGGATTTTCGGTACACCCCGCCATGCCAAGTACTTGACATCTTGAGTGTGAGACTAAATATTTAAATATCTGTGGATGGTGTGATAGTGTCCCAATAGTGAGTGACACGATAGGTTTAACAAACTTCGTTAGAATAGACATTATCATATCAAAAATTAGGTTTAAGCCTTACTCAATATCCCAAAACCGACTTTTAAGGTGAAGTTTGCTCCCATTTTTATACTTAATTTGGCTTTATCTTTAGTTAATATGGTATCTCCAACACAATTTCGTTGAAAATGCTTACTTTCAAAGGAGGTTGATTTCTTAATTATAATTTTTCAATAGCTAGATCATGTAATGTGAATGATGTTTTGACAATTTTAGGTGATACATCACTGGTATCTGAGAAATGCATGAGAAAAGAGGGGTAAAATATATTGTCCTATTTTTAATTCATGCTTGTTATTATGCCAATGCCATCACCCAAAAAGTACTCTAGGACATTTTGGATCTGTTTCCCAAAATTTTATATTTTTTGGAGTTAGATGTTAAGGACCTACACCTTGATGCAGAGGACTTGTTGATTGAAAGCAAAGCAAGGACAGTGTTCAATGTTCATCAAAGTCAAAACAGATTGAGGGGTTTACCATTAACACACGGGATTGTTTGTTGTGTTGCGTGGTAGGATTTGGGATGAAGGTGGCTTCCTAGTCCCCAGCAAATCATAGATGAGAGGCTCTGCTGGTAGCATAGTACTCACAACAAACATTTTTCTAGACCAGCACTAAAGTATTGGGGTGGTTACTGCTGACTTGGTCAAAATCTTCAAACTCTGCTTTAGTTTGATCTTTTTACCTCCTTGTCTATGTTTGTAAGGGTAGTGTGATCTCATTCTCACTGTCTCTCATTTCATTACACCTTCCTGCTTGAAACATTTAAGAGATCAACAAACTTGTGAGGAGATGATTACTTGGTTTATATTTGGATCATACTTTTAGTTCTTTTCGAAGGTCTTGTTTTTTATTTGTGACATTCCATTTTATTTGTTCTGTTGTCATTTCCAGCTAGGCAATCTTAGTCTCTGATAGAGATTACTCTCTCTTCTGCAAAGGAACCCTTCCTCTGAATGACATTGTTATCTGTCTTGGGGATGAGGATAAATAATCTGTATTTTCATTTTAGCATTTTTTTTTTGGTTTTCTGATGTTATTCATATTGTGGTTAAGCCTTTGTGCAATTGCAAGTTTTTTTCTGTGACTTGTGTTGTTACAAGTACTTGGACTTCATGGATTTTGCTTGTGGGGTTAAGGTGACATTGGGAAGCCCTTGTGTGTATCTTACGACTGTATTGTTAAGGATGTTTGTCTTAGATAGGGTTGGTGGTTTTAGCTGCTATTTGCTTATGTCTCTTAACTTAATTTTTTGATAAAATTAAAATTTGTGTGTTCGGGGTTGAAGGTATGATGGGATGGAAATTGATAATTATCATTGTTTTTCTTGGGACAGTGGAATCATGGGAAACAAGTACGCAAAAGAAAGTGCTACTAATGTTTTATCCTATATTCTTTCTTGATAAATGAATTCAAAATTAGAATATTGGCCATTCTCTGTATGTTATCATTTGTTTAATTATTTTTGCCATTATTGCCGTTAATTTTATTAGATTATTATCACTATTTTTCTCAATTATAGGTACAATTTATATGATTAGTATTTTATTTGTTCCTCTGGTGCTTTACAGGAATATGGCTTTGCAGAAGTATGCTCCTTCTGGCCATGCACCTTCCATTAATATGAAACATTTGACCTTTTCCAGTAAGATGCCTAAGAAAACTGAGCGTGACAAGGCATGTCAGAATCATAACATGGATGTGGATATTGACCTTAGGGAAGTTTATTTTCTCATTATGCACTTTCTTTCAGCTGGGCCATGTCATAAAACTTATTTACAATTTTGGAATGAGCTTCTTGAGCATGAGCTTTTGCCTAGAAGGTATCATGCGTGGTATTCAAAGACCGGAGCGTGTAGTGGAGACAAAGATGACGATGGTCTATCATTCCCTTTAAATTACAATATGTTAGTGGAGAGGTATTTTTATGCATCCCATCTCCTTTATGATTTTTGGGTGATTTATAGTTAATTATTAATTATTATATGGGTATCCTCCCTTATGCACCACTCCTCTTTATAATATCTTCTTTGATGTTGTAATTAAAAATTATACAGGTATCCTCATATTGAAAAGGATCACCTGGTAAAGCTTTTAAAGCAATTGTTATTAAGTACAGCCACCCCATCACTGGGTATGAATCTTGGAAAGGCCCCAAATGCGGCTGATGTACCTACACTTTTAGGAAGTGGTTCATTTTCACTGCTGAGCTGTACGTGTTCTTCATTTTTTCTTTAAATCATTTTCAACTTTTGACACTTTAGGTGGTTTGAAAATTCTTACTCTGAATTATGAATTTACTAATTGTTAATTATGGAAAAAATGAAAATTTTCTTCTGTGTAGTAAATTGTTTGGTGCTTTTGGCGAAAATTGGGTTTGCCCTAAGGATCTCCACAAGTAACTGCATGTTAACTAAGAGATTTTGGGTGCCAAAAGGCTTTGGGGTTTTTCTTGATTTGCCATTGTTTGGTGCATGTGGTTATAAATAATGTTAGATGTTAGAAATGTTATTGACTGTGTATTGCTTAAGTTCCTTTGGGATTAATTCTCCTATCTTCTTTGTGATATTCTACTATTTGTCTTTTTATGTGGGGATCTGTTTGGTAGATCTCTTGACATATTGACTTTGTCTTCTGCATTACATGTGCTGTGTTCTTTTTCTTTTTGGCTTCTTTATCTTCTGCTTATGGTTTTTTTTAATGGGGTGTCTTTGGTATAGGGTAGGGTTTGGCTTTGGCTGCTGTATCTGTTGTGTTCTTTTTTCCCTCCATTTCATTCTTGGTTTAGCTTAAGATAATTTCTCTTCCTTTTGCATTTGATATCTATCATTTCTTTATAAATTCTTTGTTGATTATATTGCTTCTCTACGACAGATGATAGGGATAAAATGAAAGAAGTCAAAAGGCCACCTCCTCACATGCGCTGGCCTCATATGAAAGCCAATCAAGTTCATGGGCTTAATTTGAGGGAAATTGGGGGTGGTTTCCCAAGACATCACCGTGCACCATCTATACGCTCTGCATGCTATGCCATTGCAAAACCTTCTACCATGGTGCAAAAGATGCAAAATATCAAGAGGTTAAGAGGACACCGCAATGCTGTTTATTGTGGTATGCTATTTTACACAGTAGTAAACACTCGAGCATTTATTTAGACCTATTTGTGTAACTTAGTAGTACAATTGTTGAAATGATTATAGTAGACACATCTATTGGTTAAGGATAACCAAAGGTCCATTTTCCACCTCTTGAAAGTAAAGAAACTGAACTGGGGAGAAAAATTAAGGGAAACAATAATCTTATAGAAGCAGTAAAAGTGATTTAAATTATCTGCAGTGTTTTAGGGAGTCTATTCGGATTTGATAGAACATATATGTAAATGTCAGGAAAACTGTTTTTGACATCATTCATAGAGGAACAATTGCTCTTAAATAGAATACAAAGACACAATAACTGAAAATCCTAATTTATTGATGGATATAATCTATTCCTTCAAATCAGGATCAGTGGTCCTGTACAATAAATATTAAATATACTGTTAGCCTATTAATCATTCTAATTATCCTCTTAAATATGGAATGCAATTAATTCCTAGTTATGTAATTAAAACTAGAGAAATATTAGCTGCAATATAAATCATAGGATTCTGACAGGAATAGATGGGATTAGAAGAATATGTGCTTGCCTTTTGTTTTCACCAGAACACTTAAAATGAACAATAAACTGCTCCAAATTAACACACTGGAGATTATTGTTTCCCGTCCTTCCAAATTTGTCGGACATTTTGAATGAACTCAATTACTGTATCTTTCCAAGATTGGATAAATTCATTCTGCCCTATCTTACTGTGGGTATTCCATTTGGTTTTTTCATGTATTTTTGGAGGCTTGCTGCTTTTTGACATGCAACTGAGTTTAGTTTAACATGTGTTCTACAGCTATATTTGATCGGTCTGGAAGGTATGTTATTACTGGTTCAGATGACCGACTTGTAAAGGTTTGGTCAATGGAAACTGCATATTGCTTGGCCAGTTGCCGTGGACATGATGTGAGTCTGTTTCTGTACTATAAATATGTATCATTTAGTTTGTATAGATTTATACATTGCCTTAATGTTTGTTAGCCAATAGATTGAACTACATGCTCTATTTAATAGGGTGACATCACTGATTTGGCTGTGAGTTCAAACAATGCTTTAGTTGCATCCTCGTCAAATGACTGTGTCATTCGAGTTGTAAGATTTCATGTTACTAAGCAAGTTTATCGTTTTCCTTTTCTTTATCCCTTCTCCCAGACTTTTTCTGGCTACATTATGTTTGACTATTTCATTTTCATAGTGGCGCTTGCCAGATGGCCTGCCAATATCAGTTTTGAGGGGACATACTGGAGCTGTTACAGCCATAGCATTTAGTCCCAGACCAAATGCTGTATACCAGCTTTTATCGTAAGTCTTCTGCACAGAGAAAAAAGGAGTTGATAATATAATTTTATTCTCAGAAATGTGAATGCTATGTCATGTCAGTAACATTGAAGGTGCCAATTCAGTCGTGATGTATATTTAACAATTTGTTGAAATAACATGCAAGCTTTCTCAGTGCAGTAGACATGCAATGCAACTATGTGAACTGTATATCACCCTGCTATTATTGCGTACAGTGAAGTTCGTAACTGTCTTTCATTTGTTTCTATCAAATTCTTGATGAAATCTTTCCTATTTTTCCTTTTATTTTATCCGTAGGGTTGTTCCACCAATTGATTATCATGATTCTTTGATTTCTTCTAGTGATGCCTTGAACTTCTGATGCTATGTTGTGTGATTATGACACTGGAGTTTTCCCTTTCAGCTTCAGGCTACATGTTTTCATATGCCTTCATTATTCTGGCATGATTTATGTGAATGATCCTCACCCATGGGCATTCACGATTTTCTGTTATAAATTAACATGGTGATATTTTGTTTACTTTGCAGTTCCTCTGATGATGGAACTTGTAGGATATGGGATGCAAGGTATACCCAGTCAAGTCCAAGATTATATATTCCAAGGCCTTCAGATTCTGTAATTGGTTAGTTGATTCTTTTGTGAACTATTGATTGATTTATTGGTGAAAAGAACTAATTTGGAATACCTTATTGGCTTTAGGGAAGAGCAGTGGCCCATCTTCAAGTACTGTACCACAGAGCCATCAGATTTTTTGCTGTGCATATAATGCTAATGGAACTGTCTTTGTAACTGGTAGCTCTGACAATCTTGCTAGGGTATGTGTTTGTGTGTCTGTGTTTGTAAGTGCTTACCTGTAGTTAAGAGACATGCATAAATAACAATATTCACTGCTTAAGGTAAGTTTTTGCTCTATTTGCTTTTTAGAAATACTAACCTGTATTTATTTCTTACACTTTTGTTCTTTAACCTTTCTGTTGATGTTCTGGTGAGTTTTTGAGTTGATGGTTTGAGGAAAAAATAACCTAAGAATCAGAAGATATTCCTTTTCTATAAGTAAAAGTCTCTTTTTATCCCTGTTCAAGCCTCTATTGTCCATTTCTGATAAGCATCACTACATGTTGATTAGTGCTACATGATCCCTCGTCCCACTTTCTCAATCATTTCTTAAGGCCTTTCTGTTGGTGATGATCTTCTAGCCTAGCCTTGAAACATTTTCTGACCACCTAGACATGGTTATTGGCCATTTTCTTTAGTACTAAGAATACATACAGTTGGTTATTATTACTTTTTTGGACCTGAAATTTACCCTAAAAATAGTTTTGGGTGTTTGAACCTTGTTTTGTATATAATATTTATCCATCTATTATCAAACATATTGATGACATCTATATGGTGAGTAGAAAATGATGAAAGTCATACATAAATTTGTTCAAGATATGCAGCTTCACAATTTTTTAGGCTTACCTAAAATGTTTTTCAGGTTTGGAATGCTTGTAAACTTAGCACAGATGATAGTGACCAACCAAATCATGAGATAGACGTGCTATCTGGTCATGAGAATGATGTGAATTATGTGCAATTCAGGTTAGTATGTTTCAGTAGTTTATTGTGATCATTGATAAATGAAATTTTTGCATGCTAATGTCTGCCACTCGTTATTTTGCAGTGGTTGTGCAGTTGCATCTCGATTTTGCACAACAGAAACTTGGAAGGAGGAAAATATTCCCAAATTTAAAAATTCCTGGTGTGTTTGTGAATTAGAAGTAGCTTCTTAAATGATCTAACTGCTGGCACCCTTCTTTACTTTTCACAACATGAAATGTTATATTCTTAATTTTCTGGGCCTTCTCTATGATCTAATATCTCAATGACTATATTTTATTCCAGGTTGAATCATGATAACATAGTTACCTGCTCTCGTGATGGAAGTGCTATAATATGGATTCCTAGATCTCGTAGATCACATGTAAGTCTTCATCAAATATATTTTCCTTCTTCTTTATCTCTCTCTTTAAAAGAAAGTGAGAGTTGTTGGCCTACATTTTTATTCAAATTGCCAAAGCTAATGGTTATTGTATAGTGAGTGCTAATTTATATTTCAATTTGTTAAAATTATTCCATTTAGGGAAAAAGTGGTCGTTGGACACGGGCATATCATCTAAGAGTTCCACCTCCACCTATGCCTCCTCAACCTCATAGAGGTGGTCCTCGCCAGAGAATTCTACCAACTCCACGTGGTGTAAATATGATTGTTTGGAGCCTTGACAACCGCTTTGTTCTTGCAGCTATTATGGGTTAGTTGGTTTTGTTTCTACTCCTAGGGAATTAATGTGTAGGGTAGGATAGCTAAAAGGAAAATTTATGTATAATGGCTTATCATTATCCAATATAGCTACATTGTTTAATTTTTGCTCTTAAATGTAATTCAATCTGAATGATTATAAGTAGGGATGTGGCTGAGTGCTTCTTCACTCAAAGCATTTTCACAAAAATCTAGTCTTCAACTGGTATTAGAGTGGGTTGATCCCCATTTTTCTTGTCTCCTATTGTGGTTGAGTTTCTGGTGCTCTCTGCTGCCATCCTCCATCCTCTGCCACTGCACTGTTCATCCACTGCAATAGTGAGATCAATGATTTTCCCATCAATCTCCTATATCTCTCTGGGTTTGAGAAAATTTCACTTTGGTCTCATTAACTTTTGATTTGAGTTCATAGACTGTCAACGGGCTTGCAATTTTCCAAGCATGTCTCTTCCAAAATTTCATGAGTATATTTTCTTTCTGAAATGATAATACGTTGTTTTGATTATGCCACTTCAATACCAAGAAAATATTTAAGATACCCTAGATCATTGGTTTGGAATTGGCTGAATAAATGCTTTTTAATTGAGCAATTCTAGTGATATAATTCCTTTGTAACAACAATATCACCAACTTAGACTATAAAATAATTTCTTACCAATCATGGCTAGAGAGCAAGTACCGGAAGGTGACTTATTGGTAGACTCCATGAGAGATTTCAAAGTGTTAAGAAGTGGAACTTTAAGCCTAACTCAACCTTACAAAATCGGCTTGTAAGGTGAAGTTTGCACTCACTTATATATTGTAAATTGACCTTATCTCTAGTCGATGTGAGACTTCTAACATATACCATCACACTAAGACATATACATCTCGAGCATAGGACTAGACAATTAATGGATGGTCTGATAGCGACCCATAGTGGGTGGAACAATAGACCCAACTTCTAGGGGAATGCATTTATTAGTTTTTCTAGTTGAGCTTTGCTGTGGTGATAGTAGTAGCAGTAAAGGGAGAAGCCATTTCAAAGGTCTCCACAAACATATTTGAGGAGAGCAGGAAAAGCCCTAGTGGGAAGCTATTGGCAGTGGACTAGGAGGATAAGGACATGAACAAGCTTAAAAGGCATCGACAAGATGAACAACAACAGTCTGATGTGATTTCAGCATAAGGAAGACGACGTGTCAGAGATGTTTTGAACCAACAACCACTGGAGATGTGTCGCACTCCTTGAGACGCACCTAACCTGACTTTGTTGGAAGAAACACAATGGTTGTGGGAAATTACAGCGGTGACTGCCACAGACAGTGGAGAGATTGAGAAAATACAGGGTGTTTTGCTTGCACTATAGAACTTTTATTTATGCATTTATAGGATACAAAGAAGAGGCAAAGCACTTGCCTAAAATCCTAACCCAAAAGTTGGGTACACACAAAAAAATTGCAATAAATGATGCCATTGAGATTTCTCAACTAAAAGAACATTTATGCTACTATTTTCAATCTAAAGGCCTTGGCTATCTGAAATAATTTATTGGTATTGAGGTGGCAGTCGAAGGAATGTGTTGTAATATTTGCATATAAAATAAGCTTTTTCTAACTTGGTTGTGTTTGGCAAATTGCAAGCCCATTGATAATCATGTGGATCCAAATCAGAAGTTAACAGTAGACCAGGTAAAACTTTTTCCATATCTAGAGAGTTAAAGGAGGCAGGTGAGAAAAATCATTTATCTCCCTATTATAAGACCTGATTTTCTTGTGCAGATGGAGTTGTTAATAGTCTATTCATACATAATCCTCTCATTGACCATAGTAATGTTGTGATTTGCATTCTAAGATGTGTGATAAAGACTCTAAAACAGGAATTATTGAATGAGGACAGGGGAAATACTCAAATCTGAGGGTATTGTGATGCAATTTAGGCTGACTATTTGCAGAAGCTAAATGTAGATTTATGGCTTTGTCCTCTTCTGAACTTATGTGGATTAAACAACTTTAAGAGTTGAAATGTTGTGAAGTTAAGCGCATGAAGTTGTGGTATGATAAAACATGCAGCTCTCATATTGCGTTTAATTTAGTGTTTTATGAGAGAACCAAACACAGATGAATTCTCATTTTCTTAAGGAGAAACTATTGTTCAAGGAACTTATTACTAAATTCATCAACTTTAATGACTAGCTTATAGACATTCTAACTAAGTCTTTAGAGTCTGCCTTGAGGGGAATTGTTAAAGTCGTTGTTAATTATTTGTACAGCTTCAATAAAGCTGCTTTTTTGTTGTATCTATCTTAAAGGGTTAAGGTTTTAGCCTTTTCTTTTGACTGGACTAGTTCTCACCTTTACCATATCTGAAATCACTTAATGATTAGTTGGGGCTGGCTTGGTTTGAAATTTTTTTTTTTACTGTATATTTTTATTAAAAGATTTCATAACCATCACATTGTTTTCAAGTTAGTTTTTGTGTTTAGATATTTGATTTGAACAAGAAATAGTGAAAACAAATTTTCGGTGTTTTCATCCTTTAATGTGCAAATGTTTGAAAGCAACTAGCTTCTTTTGTTATCAGTAATAGGACAAGTGATGAAAATGTAAAATTATTTTCTTTACTAAGCAAACCCTTAATTACTTAAGCATGGTTCTTGTTATCATACAACTCTTGTGCAAGTGTCAGGATAATGCTGCATCCATTGTAATCTTCTTTCATGATTTTGAAGCTAAAAGATTATTATTTTAACTGGTTGCATGATGTTCTTGCAGATTGCAGAATTTGTGTTTGGAATGCATCTGACGGAAGCTTAGTACACTCATTGACTGGGCATTCTGAATCTGTAAGTGTTTAGTTGTTGGTTTTGGTTTGATATCTTTTGTAAATATAATGTATGATGTCCGACTCTGGCTTTTTTTGTGATATTTAACTCAAGCTTGTCATCTGAGGGCAAGTGCTGTGTTTCTCAGATTTTGTTTCAGATGTTGCTTAGGATTTAGAGTATAATTTGATTAATGTTTCAAATGATTGATCTTTTCATTTATGATTACATCTTTAAGTATTTGTTTTCTACTAGTTTGCATACAAACATAAACTTCTTTCGCACTGTCAAGATGTGTGCACCTCTGGGCGAGATTTATTGACGTATTTTCTGAACTTCATGTTTATCTAGTCTCCTCATACTAAGTTTTAAGTACTCATTTACAGTCTTTAGGAATGGGAATGAATATAAGGTCTGTTAGAACACCCAGGAAATGTCTTTATAATGTCTTCATTTTATCTTTAAAAATATCTTTTACTACGTGGGATGATCTCTATTGTTGTGAATTGTGGGTTGTCACATGCAAATACTTGTTTATTAATCATTCAAAGTAGAATATAGGGAAAGCCTAATAATGGATAACAATGGAGAATATCCCTAATTACCAGTTGTTCATATTTCCCTTATTACTAAGATCAAATTATATCTTTTACACTCCTCTGGTAAAAAAGGCAATGATAGTGGTAGAAGCCACTAAAAAGAGGCACGGCGAGTGGTGAAGACTAGAAATTAGAGAGAAATACAATTTTGGAAAAAAAATTGCTCCAATGAGCAATAGGTTCACTGAGGGGGCAAAAATTCGCTAGGTTCTAGATACCCATGTGTGAATACAAGATGGGTATTCATATGGATGAATCCCTGTGTTTGAGTACCATCAAGGAAGATGTTATATATAGATTGTACAAATATATTATGAGATGAGCTTAGGCCCATATATTGAAAATATATTTAACAATGATAATATCATCAACAAATACAAGAAGATAGATGCACATGCCAGATATAGAATGAAGTGAAAAATTAAAGGGATTGGCTTCTCCATGAGTCATAATACTTAAATCAAGCAAAGCAGAACATAAAAGTGGACAGAGGTGCAGAACATAATACTTAAATCAAGCAAAGCAGAACATAAAAGTGGACAAAGGTGCATGAGTTAGATTAAGAGAAGCTGAATTAACAATTTTCTTGTGAGGTTTTGGAAGACAAGACTCGTGCAAGAGGAAGAGGTTCAAACTTACTTTTAATAACAGTCTTGAGGCAGACCTTAAGGAATAACACCGTTGTGTTATTAAAGAGAACTCAGATCTCGTCCAGAAGCAAGACAATCAACAAAGCTTTCATTTTAAGAAAATATTGACCCTTTCAACTGTCATCTAGAGTCATGGAATGAAGTTCAGTGCAAAGCTGCTGCACTCTCTTGCTCTTTTTTGTTTTTAAAATAATCATACACTTTATCCATCACTTGGTAAAAATGAATACATCCAAGAATGTGTGAAAGAAAGGATCTTGAAGAGTGGATTGTAACCATGTGAACAACATTTGATCTTGTTGTTCCCAAGAAACATATGCTAGGTTAATTTTTCCACATTATTGATCAGTTTCATTGATAAACCGAAGAGAAGTAAAGGGTTTACCACAAAATGTTGGATATGCAATTGATGCATGGTTCTACTTGTTGACGCCAAAGCAAGTTGGAATCGTCAACTTTTCAGAAATCTTGACTAAGACTCCAGAGGAAACAAAAATGACAGATTCACTGCAACTGCTAGTGCATAGCTTGAGTTATAGGAGTGGAGGTGGAGGTGAAGGAGGAGGATTATTTTCTGAAGCCATGGATCACTAAACTCTTGATACCATATTAGAGTTCAGGGGTAGAGAGAGAGAGAGAGAACAAAAGAAAAGAGAAACTGAAAAGGTAATATGTATTGATGATTAGTTGCATACAGAATAGCAAGGGTTCTCTTTGTATACAGAAAGAAAAGAAACAAAGCTGTAAAAGAACAGCTGATAAAATGCCTATAACAAACTTGATGCAACACTCTCAGATGTCTACCATGGGCTTGAGATAATTAGAGTATACTGAAGCTATACTCTATTTCAAGGGAAAATATCAGTTAGCTAGGGTAACAAGGTTCAAACATGTTAAACATTGCTGACTAGTTTTTTAGTATTATATAAAAATAAAGTTGTTGATGTTGAAGTTTATAATATCAAGAAAGATTTTAGTACTTGTGAAAGTTACTTTGTCTTTAGGACGAATTTGATCAAAGTGAAGAGTTTCATTGTCAATTTTTGATTAACCTCTACTTTCATGTTCCCTTTTCTGTTGCTTAGTTTACTGCTTTTCTCTCTGATGACGTGCCAAGTTTTTTCTCTTGGTCCTAAGACAATTGCTGAAAGAGAAAACTTCATAATTTTGGATGCATGGTTTTTTTTTTTCTTGGGTCTATCTGGTTTAATTTGATTCGGTTCGTTTTACTTCAGACATATGTTCTGGATGTTCATCCTTTCAATCCCCGAATAGCTATGAGTGCTGGATATGATGGAAGAACTATTGTTTGGGATGTGAGTCATCAATTACCTTTATCTCACTTCTCTGTAGGCCTTTCTGTATATTTTAAATAACTTCAACGTTTTCTGACTATAGATATGGGAGGGCATGCCTATCCAGATATATGAGATATCACGTTTCAAGTTGGTGGATGGAAAATTTTCTCCGTAAGTACAAAAATGGAAGAACTAGGCTCAAAACTTTATTTTGCATAAATATTTTTATTTTGATTTTTTCTCAAAGAAGTTCTCATTATAATATATAGTTGTTAATTTAAGATACTCATGGAAAGAATTGTGTACACTATTATTGTTTACAACGCTTTATTATATGAATTTCAAAATCATTTGTAATTCCTCAAAACATTAAAATTAAATTACTGTAAAGATGATATGTAAGTTAGATATTATTCTGAGAATGTGGCTTTTGCGTGATCTTTTTTGGATCAGCCTATAAATACGTATTTATTATCGGGTAAATTAAAATTTTGGTCCCTATTCTTGATCACATTTTTTTGACTTGCATAAAATTGACTTGTCGAATTTCCAATGCCTTTCCCACTTAAATCAGAGCCTGTTGAAATTAAATCGATTATTTATAATCAATACAGGTTGCAATTTGCAATATGATGCTAGATCACCCTCTGGCACCGAATGCTGTTTTCTAATAAATTTAAATAACATTGACTGGTGAAGACATCATGATTTGTTGGACTTAATCTTCTAGTTTTCTGATTTATAAAAACTCGTTGAATGCAGCTATGTTATGTGGATCATTCTATAGCCTTTTTGTATTGCTCATCAATTCATTGTATACTGCCTAAATCAGCTCAACTTTGTGATTTGTTGAAATTTATTTTATTATCACCTAGAGATGGGACATCAATTATACTTTCGGATGATGTTGGTCAACTATATATATTAAGCACAGGTCAAGGCGAGTCCCAAAAAGATGCCAAATATGATCAGGTGCATATGTTATTATGGTAGTATGATTTTCTCTTTTCTTTGGTCCTGTTTTGGTACTAATGCAATCTAAAAATTATTTCTAGTTCTTTCTCGGTGATTATCGACCTCTGATTCAAGACACCCACGGTAATGTACTAGACCAGGTTAGTTGATTACTTGTTTTCTACTCTTTCTTTTCATTTATGAATCTGTTAGATCCTAAAATGTACAGATACAACATGAGTTACAGATAAAATGAGATTGGAAAAATTATGGTAAATATTAAAATTATAAGATACACAGCTATAATATATATATATATATATATAATTAACAAAATAAACATTTTAAACCACGAGAAAATTCATGCTTAAAAAGTTATCATAAGTCATTTTAAACACAAAATACAAAATGATATCTAATTATTGTAGTATTCAGATCAGTGTTGGTATGAAAGTTTAAAAATTAAAAAAATACATTAAAAAATGTTTTAATTGTTCATGTAGAATCCAACGTGCATCTTAATCTGATACAGCCAAGACATAACACAGCTACTATTTTGTAGTGTTAGTATTTATTAGGTTAGAACATATTTTTTAGCTTGATTGTGTGACCTTGTATCAATTTATCATTTGGGTTATAGGTTAGGGGTGGGGAGAGGGGAATCAAGAAGTCATTTTGGGAAAAACCAATCCTGAACATAGATTCTTCTTAATTCATTTAGAAAACCAACTTCTTGGTGTACGTGGTCATTGTTTATAAAAAGGAAAGTAGAAGTTAATTTGGCCAAAACCATTTAAAAAACAATTGATGCAAAAGAAAAGTTGTTTCTATAAAGTGAGGGTTTTACTTTATAGAGGGAAAATTGGGAAGTTATATTTGGATGAAATTGATTAGAAATACATCGGATGGAATTTTGTTGAAATGCTTGTAAATAGACAAACTGTGTCGATGTTTGAATATGGACTGTAAATTTTTCAATTAATGGTTATAATAACTCCTCATTTTTCTCTCTAAAGTGATTCCTACGGTATCAATTTAGAGGAGCTGAACTCTGAAGGTAGCAAAAGGAGTATCTGGGTTCAAAATATCTGACTTGAATTCGGAGGGGAAAACTTTGGAGTCTTAAAATATAAAAGCCTTAAATAAAGCTATTAACGTGTAGTGAAGAATTTAATTTTCACACTGGCACATTAACCGATGCATTTGGGGATGCATTCACTGGCTATGCTTATGATAAATTTGTAGAGGTACACATAAGAACTGATTTTAGAGGGTAGGTCCTTTTGTTTAAAATGACTTTATTTGATATTGTGGGTTAAGTTTTAATGCATGCTTTATCTACTTCGTATAACATGCTTTCTAATTTGAAGAACTGATGAAATTTGACTCAGGAAACTCAAATTGTCCCATATCGACGGAATGTGCAAGATTTGCTTTGTGATTCAGGTTACTTGTTTTCTTGGATCTATTATTTACATATACCTGTCTCGTTGTGGTATTTCTTAGCCATTTCTTTATCCTTCATGTAATCTTATTAATTGTTGGTTATTTATGCTGCTAAACTTTCAGCAATGATACCATACCCTGAACCTTATCAGAGTGAATTTCAGCAAAGAAGATTAGGAGCATTAGGCCTTGAGTGGCGTCCATCGTCGCTAAGGCTTGCTGTTGGTCCTGATTTCAGTCTGGACCCTGATTATCACATGCTTCCATTGGCAGACTTGGATTTGGTTACAGAACCACTGCCTGAGTTTATTGATGCTATGGAATGGGAACCTGAAGTTGAGGTGTTTAGCGATGATGCAGATTCAGAATATAACGTCACTGAAGATTGCTCTTCTAAGGGTGAGAAAGGATGTTCAAGCTCCAATGCTTCTGGTGATTCAGGGTGCAGCACAGACAACAGCGAAGGGGAAGACACTCGCATGGAAAGCATTCGTAGATCAAAGAGGAAAAAACAGAAGACTGAGGTAAGTACAGATTGAAAACTGTAAAGTGAACACTGGTTGTTAATTTTGTAACAACTTTAAATCATTCCAGTTTCTATATATTTTTTGTACAGACTGAGATTATGACTTCTTCTGGGAGACGTGTGAAAAGGAGGAACTTGGATGAGTGTGATGTCAATACCATTGGGAGTAGCCGAAGTAGGAAGGGAAAAAGTGGCCAAAAAATATCAAGAAGGAAATTTTCAAAATCTAAATCTTCCCGGCCTCAAAGGGCTGCTGCACGCAATGCTCTTCATCTATTTTCGAAAATTACTGGTACACCGACAGATGGAGATGAAGATAGTTTGATTGGTGATTTTTCAGACAGTGAATCAACATTGCAAGAGTCTAATATTGACAGTGATGAATCCGATGGAAGTTTACAGAATGATCAATTGAATTATTCCAAGGGAAAAGAAGTATCCTATTATGAATCAGAGGACATAAAACCTCACGAGTTAACTGAAACTCGTGTAAATTCAATGAATAAGAGGAGGTTGGTTCTGAAGTTGCCAATTCGTGATATATCCAAGTCCACAAATGAGTTTGATTACCAGGCTGAGTTGGCTGGCTCATCATCAAAAACTATACCAGAAGTTACTGATTTTAATGGAAACAGACCAAGTTTTAAGGATTCAGGCTATTATTCTGGTAGTACAAGTTACCCTACAGTTGAAAGAACAGATCAAGCAAAACTTGGCCAGGTGAAAGATCATGTAGATTTGCTGGGGAAAATTAAATGGGGAATGGTTAGGGCGCGATCATCTAAACTGTTGAGAGTGGGAGAAGCTATGCCATCGGAGCAAAATCCTTACTCTGGAAAATGTCCTAATCATGATGAAAAACAGAATGTTAGTAGTGGGCATGAGAAAGAGGAGAAGAACTTTAGTGCACCAACCCCTGAGTTTGAAACCCAAAATGAGGACAATCTGGTAGATAGTTTGGTAGAGATTAATGAAAATTGTGTTGATACAATCACCTCACAGCCTTTTAATCCCACCGTTAATGGAGGAGAGATCACAGGTTCTAGCAATTGCAGGGACAAAGATGAATCACTAATTCCTGCATTTTTTATTCCTCAGGATACTGTTCCCGCTTCAATCAGCTATGGTGGGGCTGACCAACTACCTGAACCAAATATTAGTTTTTGTTCTGTTTCAACAAAACTAAGGTCGAAAAGGGGTGCAAGGGATCCTGAAAGTCCATCCAAGCCCGAAACAAAATCATCCGTGCTAAAGAATACTGTGTGTAGCTCTAATGATAATACTACTTTGAGCAATGAACAGCATGTGCTTGTGGATGACAACACTAGAGATAAATCTAATCTGGGAGAGAATGTATCCCAAGAAATAGATCCTCAGATTAGAGAGAATAGTACTTCACAGGATTTGCTAGAACCACAAGCACAAAGAGATAAAATGTATAAAGCTGTTTATAGAAGGTCTAGATCACATAGGGCTGTGACTAATTTAGCTGACAGTGGTGGCCAGGGTGAATCGACTTCAAATGGGAGCAACAGTAATTTCAACATCGCAGCAGACTTCTGTAATGGCACAAATGAGGCTATTCATACCAATGGCTCCTTAGAGTTAGAACCAAGTACTTGTGACCCAAACTATGTGCAGAATAATTGCAAAGTGCTGCAAGGACATGGAGATTCTATAATTAAAAGTCCACAAAATGTTTCCACAAGTGGAGGACAACTCACAGAAGAAGAAAGGGGTTCTAGTTCAAAATTGACTGTTGGTTTGAGGTCTACTAGGAGTCGGAGGTCTAGTTATAATATTCGTGAGACTAGTCCTGTAAATAAAAGGAAATCACTACAATCAAATGTGAAAGTATCATGGTTGTTGTTATCAACCCATGAAGAAGGATGCAGATATATTCCACAACAGGGAGATGAAGTTGTATATTTGAGACAGGTTAGTCATAATAGCTTACTCATAATATTTATCTGATAGTAGTATATTTTTAAAACTTTTACATGTGATTTTTTTTTTAATTTTAAAATTTGAACGTGTTAAACCTATGAAAATATCTGTTTTTCAGGGACACCAAGAGTATATAGATTATTGTCGTAAAAATGAGTCAGGGCCTTGGATATCACTTAAGGGACATGTACGAGCTGTAGAATATTGTAGAGTTCAAAGCCTGGAGTATTCCCATCTTGCAGGGTCTGGTGATAGCTGCTGCAAAATGACCCTTCAGTTCGTAGATCCTAATTCAAGTGTTGTTGGAAAATCTTTTAAGTTAACCCTACCTGAAGTTACTAATTTCCCAGATTTTCTAGTTGAAAGAACTAGGTTTGATGCCGCTATGCAAAGAAATTGGACACGCAGGGATAAATGCAGGGTTTGGTGGAGAAGTGAGGATAATTCCTCTGGTAATTGGTGGGATGGTCGAATTTTGTGCGTAAAAGCCAAGTCTTCCGAATTTTCAGACAGTCCATGGGAGAGTTGTACTGTTCGGTACAAAAACGACCTCACTGAAACGCATTTGCATAGTCCTTGGGAGCTTTTTGATGCTGAAACTGTATGGGAACAGCCTCACATTGATGATAGCATGAGAAATAAACTGCAATCTGCTCTCACCAAATTACTTCAGTCAGGCAACACAGTCCAGGTATCTGTCCAAACATTCCTATAGAATGTTGAGTTTGTGTAGATGTAAATATTTACTTCTTTTTTATTAATATCCAGGATCGTTACGGAGTGCATGAATTGAAGAAGATTTCAAGCAAGTCCAAATTTATAAACAGGTAATCCATCTATATCCTTACGAAACTGTAAAATGTAAGAATAACAATCAAAAACGGGAAGGGTGGGATGGAATTTAATAGACTTGAGGGTAAGAAAATGTTACGTTGTTTGGTAGCAGTGACGAGGTTATGGAGGAGATCAGAGTAAAATAAGATTTTGGTGTAATTTAGTTGTTAAACTACAAAATTGTAATCCTGTTACTGATAGGGACACAAAAACAGCTCGGGTTTTAATTCCCCCAATTTACCCTCCAGTCCAAAATTTTGAATCAAACAAGAAAATTAAAGAATTTATCCCCTCTCTCCCTTTCTTTCATTTTCCTCCAATCAAGCACATCGTAAATATGTCTGCTTAAATTTGCAGGTTTCCTGTTCCTATATCACTTGAATTGGTGCAGTCAAGGCTGAGGAACAATTACTACCGTAGTTTGGAGGCTCTGCAGCACGATGTGACAAATTTACTGGCTAATTCCACTTCCTTTTTTGAAAAGGATGTCGAGATGTCAGCAAAAATTAAACGGCTATCAGAATGGTTCACACGAACATTATCATCTCTATAGCTCCTACTTTTCTTTCTGGGGCCATAAGCCAGCATCAACTCCAAAGCATCAAAGCTGGTTATTTTTCCCCGTATATTTTTTGTAGATATATATTTTTTAATTGTACCTTGGATATTAGTTTTTTCTTGCTCTCTTAATTAGCTTCAGAGGATAGACATAGGAATATCGGGATAAAGTAGCATTATGCTGTGGAAAATTCCTGCGGCTACATTCATTGTTTGTACAGAGACAACACATTGATATCAAATGCATAATTCGCATTTAGAATTTCTGGGCCTTGTCCGCTGGTAAGGTTGAGGTATTTGCTACCGATACTATACAATTTTGATAATTTTGTTTTAAAACTTAACTTTTTCATCATTTAGTCTAATATTCTTTTGATTTTTATTTAGTCTTTACTATTTCGATTCTTAGAAAATTGCATTTTTTTTTTTTGTAATTGGAATATTTTTATTTTAGTTTTTGTTGTTTAAGAAGTAGTATATCTCTTAGGTGTGATTATGGATGGATTTGGATTAAGTTTCACTAATTTTTTACTTCACTTTATTCAAATAGTTTGAATTGAATTACATTGGTTTGTGTTATATATCTACTAAATTTGAACCCAACCAACTTAATTACTATGTTAGGATTCCTTAAAAAAAGTTAATGGTTTAGGCTGGATGGAGTATTTAAAAATTGAAATTTATTTGATCATTTTAAACATTATTTTGCCTGATGTATTTGATATAAAATTTGAATTTTTTATGTATTTTAATTAAATAATGTATTTAAGTAAGTTAAATCAATTTAGATTAAAAAAAATGAAAGCAATGACAGGTTGGGATAAGAAAAGGGATAAGAAAAGAAAAATGTCTATCAATAATTTTTTAACATACAACTTATAAATTAAAATTAAAATTATTTATTGTAATTGATTGCATTTCAGCTAAGCACATGCTTACTATAGTGTAAGATCTCGAGTATAAGGAAACTGTATAATTTTATGAATTTCATAAATTTAAATGTTTTAATATTAAAAATTGTTATTAAATTTATTAATTGTTGTTTATTTTTAATTAAGTGATTTTATTATCAGAGTTAATGTAGTTGTTATTAGTGTCTTTTTATCTTTAATATGTTGATAAATTTGTATATTTTTTGTAATTTCTTTGTTGATCAACTTATTCTTAAAAACAAAATAAACAAATTTGATAAAATTGAAAACATTGAAAAATAAAACAAGGCGTTAATCGATAAATTGCCAATGAAAAAGATAAAAAAAGTTATCATATCATTCTATTGAATATCAAAATCAATTGATAAAAAATTTATGTTAAACACTCAATCAAATAATTCATTTTAAATAAAAACTGAATTAAAAATATTAAAATTCATGAGTTATTATTAAGTAAACATATTTTGTTAAAATAATGATTTAATTATGTCTGTGAAAACTTAGAGACTTGAGCCTAACTTGTTTGAAAATTAAATCCTCAGTAGAATAACTCAATTAGTTTACGTTAATTACGTATTAGTTTCCCTTCCCCTACAGAGGAAACCTTCTAGCAATGTGGTTTAATCATTATCGTGTTTTCGAATATATGAAACTTAAACTTTTATTTATTCCTATTCAATAAACCAAATAAATTTTAGTCATTTTAAAAATAATTTCATATCCATGATTTCTGGATATGAAAAAAATTATCTCGTAACCAAAGTTTTCGTAAGTGATAAATATATAACTTGTGTTGGTTCGAAATAAAGAAAAAGGACAAAAAGAAAACAGAAACTAATAAATTTGTGTGTGTGAAGTATTTTCCATACACAATTTTGGTATCAGGAACTGACCTTTCATTTTTTGATTTAAAAAGTGTTGAGTATAAGAAAAAAAAAAAAAAAAGCATGGCACTTTGCTTTAGGCCTATCCATGCAAGTTATGAGCACTGACCAACAACAGTTTGTACATTAACTATATTTTAATCATTAGATCAGAAACTGCAGATAAAACACAAATACTTCAGTAGCACTGTCCCCTTTTCAATCAAGTTTTCCAGATAACATTCTCTCCCTTTTTGTTTTAGCTTAGATTTTGAGTAGAAGTTTTTGCTTTTCAAAAGTTTTTCAGAAACTTGACAAGAAAAGGAAAACTATTGACTTTTCAAAATAAGCTAAAACAAATATTGGATTTCCCCAGTATTGAACCTTCATCTGAAGAAGCTCAAATTTCAGTCTCTCCATCGGTATCCACAGTTTGGATTGCAGCAAACAAAAAAAAGTGTCATTCCTTCTTCCCCTCTGGCTGTTGCCTGAATACATAAAAAAATTGCGATGTTAGTTTGAAAATTTTGCCAAAAATGCATGCAAAAGGGTTATAATGTAAAGCATTTTAAATTCAAAAAGGTTATATTGAATTTTGCTTTCTTCTACTCAATATAACTGCATCATTTACAATGACAGATAGAGTCTAATGTTCAGTGCAAAAATCAAATTAGAATTTGAAGAAGTAAGAATCAAATAGAATTGGAAGACCTACTTTCCAAACCATGAATCAAATCTTACCAAGATCCGTAACATACATGATCAGTAATTGAAAAAGAAACAAGTGAAACATGAAGATCTTAGCATATTCAAGTCAACCAAGTAAGCAACTCGTTACATAAACTGTTATATACCACAAGAACACTGACTATTTAGCAAAGAAAAACAAATTTCCTTTGTTTCTTATTTGACAAATGACTGCAGGGACAAAATAAAATCACCCAGTACTACATTCATCAATAATTTCCCAGAAAAAGAAGAAAAGTCGAAATTTATTCACTGCAACAATCTGCCCAGAACCATGAATACTACAATGATGGAGACAAGGGCAGCATCACAAAGCCATGCTGAATAAAAGTCAAACTTGTTCAGGCTTTAATCATTCTACAGTAAATCTGCCTAAAATTTCAACTAATGGAAGTTATTAAACTATATCAATGTAAAGGTTCACTATCTACTAATAACCTATATCTCATGTCTCTTATCTATGCATAGTCAATATACTTTCACAACCCTAAACAGACTCACACTGGGATTTGATAACTTAAGCAGCACAGCATAATATCTGCACATTAGCGAAATGTCAAGGCTTAAACTAAATCTCTTTATTAGTTGCTCTCCTTGTGCAATTCACTTCTTCTAAATAAAGGGGGATGAGAGTAGAAAGAGCAGCATAGTGTTAAACAGAGAAAAATTGTGCTACATGCAAAAAATAATAAAAGTATAAATATCTATCCACAAATCTTCACAGCTCTATCTCCACATCGCTCCATGTAATGTACACAAGGAAGAAAGGAATACCCATCCAATGAGAAACTAAATCAGAATCTTGCAATATGACCTAATCTTGGCAGGGAACAATATATAATCTATCTTCTGTCTAAATTCCAATACCAACAACAATTTCTCAGTTTCAAACATAGAAAAGGAACTTTACCTGGAAAAAGACAGCTTCACCATGATTGCATTGAGTACAGCGAACAGACTTGGTCCGAGGAAGTGTTGGATCTGCAGCTACATCCTGTAACACTTGAGTGCGCTCTCCAACAGAATGATGTATCTCATTCCTGTACACACAGAAGTTATCCGCAACCTCCTGAACAACAACAACAACAACAACAGCAACAAACAACTAGTCAAACAAGCATGTCCCATTAAAATTACTGATATCAGAAAATGCAAAGAACCCCTTTCAACACTCTCTTCAAAACAAAGACAACCAACATTTTGACCCATGATTGGGTAGAGCTTAAATCAATAAAATAATCGCTATTTTCTACTAAAAAATCAATCTTTTTCGATCCCAAAATAAACCAATGCAAACGGGTACTTGACGTGGCAAAAGCATGAAGTGAATTTTCAGTTCGTCACAGTTCCATACTTCAAAACGTAAATTGGCAGTAAAGGGTATGCGAAAAGGGGTAAAAGAAAAGGAGAAGAACCTGATGGTCGCAGTTGCGGCAAGCGTAGAGAAGAATCTTTTGATCTCTGTCTTCCTTAGGGTAGAGAATGTTGTTACTGAAGCAGAAGCAATGGATGAACAAAAAGAATTTGAAAAGAGGGAAAATCGAAGAGGAAAATGAAGAGGGGACAAAACAAACCATTCACGGCAAAATTTCATAGTACTCATCTTGGCAACGATTGAAGTTCCTTCTTCGCTCCTTTTCTTTGTTCTTTCTTTTTTTCCCTCTCACGCCTCTGTCTCTGTTATGTAGCATCCAAAATTTGAACAATAATACAAATTTTAAGCACTAAATAATCTTTTTCTTAACACATTTTTAATTAGCACTCCAAGTTTTTTTTTTTCAATTTTCATGATAATATAAAATTTCATACTATATATAATAAATAAAAATTATGTTTCAGTTTCTAAACTAAACTGTTTTTAAATTTTAAGTTTATTTCCTCATTGATAAAATCTAGTTTTTTATTATCCTAAACGGTCTTTAGCATAGTGAAAAATCATATTCTTCCTCTTATTACAAATAATAATATTCTTTTCGTAATTTTTCACTTTTTTTTTTTTTTGTGAATTTTGCTCTCGAATCTCTTTAGTGACATCTTATAACCGTTCAAAAATTAAACATATGTATACAAAGTAACTCTTTTAATTGTCACTATTGATAAAATTTATTGTCCTTTTGTTTCCTTTAAGCATACAAAGATGTTATTGGAATCAATTTGTTGAGTCTTCCAATTGTTCAATAACATTAAAATTGAGATAAAGGTTACAAAATTTTACACATTCAATTAAAATACATAAAATTTTCAATTTCATAATCCTTAAATACATTCAATTAAAATTTGACGTACATAACTTCAAATAAAGATAATATGTTTCATTCAATCCTTCTTTCTCATCCATCAAGTTAAACACCTCTTCTTTCATGAAACTATCAAGTCATGATAATGCACAATTCACACATTTTTATATTTCGATGGTACAATTTTTGGAACATTTAAACCAACTTTAAACTTTTTATTTAACATTGAATCAATCTGTTTGATATTTGTTTTTCTCAAATTCAACTATAAATAAAATTCACTTTAAACGTCATTTAACTAAAAAGTAATTTTTTTTTTTGTAAACTTCAGTAGACTTAAAATGAGTTTGATTTTTCAATTGAAATTCAATCACATAACCAATAAAAAAAATGAATGACTCCATTTTCTTTTCTTTTTTCAATTTTTTAATATAATTCAAACGTTTTTTGCTCCCAATTTTCTTAAAAGTTATTATTTTTTATGTATTATTGTGAAACTTTCACACCACAATCAAATTTACACCCAAAAGTTCATTAATCATGTGATCTCAAAGATAATAATATTATAGAATAAAAATCTATTGAAGCCAAAACTAGTTTTTAAAGAAAGCCTTCAAACTAAACAAATTAAGGAGATGCATGTGGTAAAGGAGATATGTGCTCATTTTTCACAAACACCTTTCAATTCTTAATTTTTCACTTAAGAATTGTTGAGAACAAGTGACTCTTAATAAGGTGGAAGGACATACAACTGAAAGGTGAGAATGAACTATAAAATCCCCTTTATTTAAACCAAACAACATTCCCATTTTTCTTTTTAATTCCATTCTTTCTAGTGTGCTCTGAACCTTTGTACCTTGATTCCAGAAAAGATAATGGAGCTAAGGAACTTTGCAATGATAGAAGCTTGAAAGTTATAATGTTAATGAAGTAAGATACCTTAATATGGTTAACAATTCTGTTTAACAAAGTTCAAACTTTCCTAAACACCTTTATAAGTTAATTGCAGGCACATATAAACTCACCTTTTTTGCATTCACATGAAAATACTTCATCAAAATCTTAGTGGTTGGTCGAATGGTACCATAGAAAATTCCACGCACTTGTTTTCTAACAAGATAATTGTATATCTATTTCCTACATTTCATGGTTTGTTTTATTCAATGTATGTTGTACCTTGGGAACTACAATTCCCATTATTCCAACCATTGGTCTCATATCCAATATTTGAGCTTTGAGTTTTCAGTCGTGCGTCCATGAAGTATGGACAAGATAGATGGCCTCGGAGTTCTAAAAAGGATGCATTAACGGTGTTGTTATAGAATTGACATGTAATTAAATATTATTTCTCAGATAGACTAATGTGATTTAAGATAATTGTTTGTTTATTAATAAAGAGTAAGAGTAATGAAACATTTTGATATATAAATAATGAATTCAAAATTAAGGAATAAACAAAATTCATGCAATGGAAACAATTAATTTGATTTAAGAAACTATATAGTAAAGGTTTCATCGGGGTTGAGTTTCATGATTTCATTCAAAACAAAAACATCAAACAATATATTTTTACTTCCTTCTCTCACATTTAAACCATTTGTAACAAGTCTTGATTTTGTCGCAGACAAACCTAAACTTAAATAACAAAAATTATATGTCTAGCCATTTTTATTATTAAGTTTGCATTAATAAACAATATTCTGATGTTATGAATTACCAATGCCCACATCTATGTCTAGCATGTGAAATCTATTATCTATTCTATCCTAATCATGTCTCCCAAACTATCTTTTGAATCAGATACCCTCACATATACACCATATCTAGAATATGCAGTTAAAAATCATAATCAAGTTTCTCAAACTATATTTTGGATCAATGGGTACTTCCACATATGCAACCTTTCTAGACTATGTAGTGTAATGATGATTGTTTCTCAACAACCATTTCCCAGCAAGTATATACATAGTATCAACAAGTGTCGTATCCATAGGGATTTAGCAAATATATTGGTAGTTTGCTTTTTGTGTTTTTAGATTTTGATAGAGTGCAAGAAAATATAGATAATAGTAATTATATAGATTGAGTGGAGTGGAGGTTAGATTTAGTTTATATATCTAGAAGCAACTATAATAGATTCAATGAATACAACAACCTTCAAATACTTTCAATTCAAATATGCAGAATTAATTGATCCAAGATAAAGTTCTAAGTAACCTTACGCATATTCCTCTTGTAGCAAGATTATTTAGTAACCTTGTGGAGGTTCAATTACACAGACTTGCTCCAAGGCTGCAAATCTTTGTTCAACTTAACTAGATATATTCTCACGTCTGAAGATAATCTTGGTGATAGATATTACTTTCCATGTTCTTTAAGGCCAAGAACACACAAATCCCTCTAGTTGTGCCTATCTAAGTCTTAAACAACTTGCTCAATTCTTTGACATAAGATTTGTCTAATACTTACATTAATAGTCAAAACATTGGAGGCCAAACACACAGTTTCATCCCTGGTTACTAGATTTGAATTAGTTAGTTCCGCTGCTGAAATCTCATTCCTAAACGCACCCCGAGAAAAACATTAAGTATAAACCAAATCAAAAGAAAGTATAAACATCTAAGGTATAATCTGCATAAATGGAAGTATAAGAAGATTATTGCTCCACTAATATCGCCACAGAGAAATCAACTACTCATGGAGTAGAATGATGCAATACAAATTCAGCAGCATTTAGACATATAGTATTTACAATAAGAACATAATACTTCGAACCTCACAGACTCATTCCTACTCTACTACTGCATATTTGAGCCTCCACTCAATGCCTAGAATGAAGACACGAGGTCTTTATTTATAGGAATTTTTGGACGGTGCTCAGCCACAAGGATTTCTTCACAAGTGAGTTTCCGTCTCAGCTCAACCCCTTATCCTGATACTTAGCACGTGACCTTTCCCTCTTGGTAGTTCAGCCTCATGGTTTTGTGCTCAAGATTTCCTTGCAAAGAATGTTTCTTTATGAGGTTCGGCTCCATTTGTTGTGCTCAGCCAGAAAATCAAAGTATGTTGTCTTATCTTTTATACTTCTATGACTCAGCTGCATACTTGATATTTTCTCTTATATTCACTGCAAAATAGTATAATACCATTACAGCTCATAAAACTCCAACTCTCAATACCTCATTTTATATCTTAAGCTAATTAGTGTTGTTTTATATATAAATAGAACCATTTGATACATGATAAGTGTCAATTTCAAATGGAAAATTTACTTATTTTTAAAACATCTAACCATTACATATTTTTGTAGTGTAACCATTAGATAAAAGGTTTATGCAAAGTAAAGTAAATTAATGCATTCCCCCCACTTGACACTATATAACAACCAGTTCAAAATCCTTGATGCATCCTCATCCTCTGAAAACACAAATGCACGCGATCGTCAGAAATAAATTTTGGGCCAACAACATTGGGCGAACGCTGAGCGACGTCGTTTCTAACAAGTGAAACCGTACTTGCCTCAATCGCACTTCTCATCTTCCTCCTCATTCCGGAAACCACATGGTTCATATAATCCGTCGTAAGCTTCACCGGTCCTTCCACTTCAACCTTCAACCCTCCATCATCGTTCCTTATTTTCACTTTCACGTGCATCGTCTCTTCGCCAACTATGAAATCGTGCGTGGCCTGCACCCTCACCACCGCACCATCCTCCTTCTTCTTCTTCTCCAGAGTGAAACACCCTCCGCAACCACTCTCACCGCAAATGTAACGAACCACTTCTCTCTCTGGTAAAGGTGGTGCACAATAATTCTCCTTAAGCGAATCATAGGACCCCCCGAATAAGGTGTTCATGTAATTGCATAAAATGCCGTACCTCTTGTTTCTCGTGACTCGCAGACCCAGATTAGCGAAAGAACCCATACCAGTGCCCTCGGAGAGGTCCATGTACACGGCGTTTACACGACCGGAGTAAATCTCTTGGGTTACGTTGATAGTTACGACGGTGTTACCGAGGGAGTATGTGATTTCCGATGAGAAGCCGGTGCTTCCATCCTCGTAGTTGTATTTCAGCGTTCTGGTGTTGACTTCCAACGGAAAACCGCTAGATTTGAGCCTCACAACACTCTTATTTCCTTGCATTGCCTCTCAAATCTTTATCGTCTTCTCTCACTCTAATCCTCTCTTCTGCATCTTCATTTATAGCTAAAACTGAACCTACGCAGAGATTCCAACCAAGCGTTAAAAGAATGCAAAGAATTATATGTACATAAAAGAGACGTGAAAAGCATCTTTAATCGTAGAACTAGAGAATGTTACCAGCATCTTTTTGTGGTCTGAGAATTCTACTGTTTTTCTAAAAATTCTAAAACATCATTTAGAGTTTTTTTCATCTGTTTTCAGTGAATTTGGCAAGATGATATGTTAACATTTAAATTTCATTTTTAGTATAAATTGAATAGATTATTTTATATAAAATATAGCTATAGGTAAAATAACGTTTTTTTACTAAAATGAAATTTACTTTTCCTAAATACTAAATGAAATTGATAAGAAATACAAACATAGAGAATAAAACAAACATAGCTAAAGGGAATAACATTTATTCTCGTCCCATTTACCTCTTTCATGTTTGTTCGGTTCCTTGATCTGATCTTACTATTTCCTTTTTTTCTTTCTGTCTTTCTTGTTACGTTTCTTTGTTCTTAACGACTTTTGATGAAAAAGGTTCTTACACACTGTGGAGAAAGAACTTGTCCTCTGCTCCACTCATGGTTCTTCCAATAATAATTCTTAGAATAATGAAGGTTCAATAAAGATATTCTAATTAATCCAAAAGGAGAATTTCTATTCAAAGTTTAGTAATTTTAAGTAAGTGATGAAGTGTTTTTACTAGATCATAGTTGTCTGATATTTATAGAGAGATTCTTTTTAAACTTGAGTAGGGTAAATCTCTGGCTTTTACTCTTGTTAAAATCTTTATAACGAACACTTTTTTTTTCTTGTTTCTTCTCTTTACATGGTTTATCAGATTCATAATGGTTCCGATACCAAGAAACCTTTCAAAGCTTCCATAGACTTTCCAAGAGGAGAAACATAAACAAGAAACCATGAGATGAAAGCTGAAAATTTTATTTCTGTATGCAGAAAAGCGTATGTACAAGAGAAGAAGAGATACATATATACAAGGAACAGAAACTAGAAAAACAAAACGTTCAGGGCGCTAAGCCTGAGGAATTACCGCTGAGCAGCTGGAATCATGATCGAAAGGATTGTTATTTTGAGAATAACACTCTTTCACTTCCTCTTTTTCAACCAAAATTTGCATCTACGAAATATGATAGAATTGTTATAATCGCCATTGGTATATCCAGCTGCGCTTAAAAACGCAGAGATGTTTTGCTGACCGCTCATGTTCATCATCGGAACATTGCCATTGTTTTGGTTCTCTTTTCCCTTGACATCATCAAACATCTTCAGCAACTCACCTTTCGGATGCTTCCGAGGGTTTTCAATCTCAACATTCAAACCCCCATCACTGTTGCTGCCAATCTTTGCCACAACAGAGACACCCTGAGAACTACACGCAGCCACAAAATAGTGCTTCACAGTGATCATGTAAGGAAGCACTTCATCATCATCACATCTCTTTTCCCTTAAAATGATAACAAGACCCTTTCGATCAGTGTCGCCTCCGTCGTATAAGAAGAAGGAGGACTTCAGAACCCCACCTTGCGCCATAGCGATTTTTCTCTCCGGAAGTTGCTGTGTGCTTCTAGGTCCGTCTACAGAAACATTTGCCACCAGAAGACTTTCTTCGACTTTCATGTTTACCCTAAAATCAAAATCGTCCTTTGCATGACTCGATGTGTGGTCATGGATTGAGATGAATACCTCTTCTTCGTGATTGTTGCGTGTGATTTTGGTGAGTTCGAGTTCACAGCTTGTTCTTCTTAATAAACAGTATTCTGCACTCCATGTGTTTGTAACTTCGTACAATCTGCGGTTCTTGGTTTTGCGAAAAAGAACCTCTGAATAAGTGTCTAGAGGAAACCTTTCAGAGTAATTGTTGCTACTGGGAATGTTTCCCATGATGGATTCACTCACAAATTAATCACAATTGTGAATATTGGTAATATAAGCTGCGTGGCATGTTTTTTCATAGGACGCACTTTAGAACAACAAAAAATCATTGCCCATGGAAAGAAGCGTTCATCTTCCGCAATGGCTGCTTTTGAATTTGAATATATAATAGAATAGAACCATTTGTAAAAAAAATTCAATTGGGAGGTTTATTTGTTGGACAATAATTTCAATTGGGAGCTTTATATGTTACATAATGATATTATAACTCTTTTTTTTATATGTTTAGTGTAAGATTATTGATTATATAATTGTCTTTTTTCTTTTTAAAAGAATTAATAAATTACATGAAAGAGTAAATGATGAGAGTTAAATGGGAGTTAAAGTATAATTTTTCTTATTTATTATTTTTTTTTCATTTTCAGAATTATGAAAATGAAAATAAATATTCTTAATTATAGTTGGCTTTTATTCCCCATACGAGGGTGATAATATATAAAAATGTCGGGTGATTATGAAAATCATATTTCCTGTATCTTTATTTATATAGGAAATCCTTTTATATTTAAATCCTTTATTTGTTAGAAGAGAAGAAGGTGATATATACTGGATGGAAGTTATTATTTACAAATAAATTATATTTTAATTATGGTATTTTATTTAAATAAATTAAAATTTAATGTTGTTTTTTATTTTGATTATCTTTGTTTATTATATGATAATAAGAGAATTGAATATGTACTTATTATGCATCATACTATAATTTCATGGTAACGAAATAAAAATATAATATTTACATAACAAAAGAATACACAGATATCTCAAAAAGAATAGATTATTCATTTACTTAATGAATAAAGTTGAGGATTTTTTAAATAACAAAAGTTCAACAAAAGGACACAATTAAATGGTTGAGAAGAAATTACTAGTTATATGGTCAGGGATATTTAAAAAAATACATAAATAGGAGTGATTCTACTTATTATTGTTATAAATTATAGACAATATCTACCTTTTTTATTACAATATCTTGTCTTTCTTATTTTTAATTTCAAAAATGTTAAATAAATTTTATCTTTTTAAAATTATACCAACAAAACCTATTTATTTGGTGGAAAAAAAAAAAACACCTATTAAAAGAATAGAAAGTGGTGGTCAGATTGAAATGAATAAAGTTATTCGTGTTATGTGGCTTATTTATTTAGAATGCTTAGTCTCTCCCAAATAATTACTTTTATTCCTTTTCTCAGTGCACATTAAATCCTTACCATTAATTTGTATGAAGTGATTAATATTAATCTTTGTTCTTGTATCTCAGATCACATTTTATTAAGTCTTCGGAACATCACTTTTATCAACAATATCGAAAAAAAAAATTACAAATTTAGATTTTTTGTTGAATTTTTTCTATCTTGTTTCATAATACATTAATTACTATTAATTTTAATGTTTTAAAATATATTAGAAAGATATTTAAAATATCAATAGAACGTATTTTTAATCCTCAGTAACGGACAGCATAAAAAAAACATTAGAAAATCTAGATTCCTGTACTACTCCAACCCTTATAAAAACAGAAAAAAAAAAAAAATAAAAAACAAATAACATGAAATTACCAACTCACGGGCATCTCCTCAGAGTACCAATGGCGTCTAAATAAAATTCGCAGTCCTGAAATATCAGAGAACTGTTATAATCGCCATTAGTCCATCCACTTGAGCTTATAATGGACTTGATATTTTGCTGGCCGATAATACTGTAAAAACCCGGAATAGAATCTGAACTATTATTGTTCTTTCCCCCAAACCCAATCGCAGGGACATTACCATTACTTTTGTTCCAAAGCTCCATCGGAAAATCAGAACTAGTAGGATTAGGGCACCACCATTTTCCCTTAACATCATCAATCATGCACAGCATTTCACGTTTGTTCTGCAAGTTCGGTTTTTCAATCTCAAAACTCAAACCTCCATCACTCCTATCACTGCGAATCTTCGCCTGAAGAGAGACACCATGAGAACACCATGCAGAAGCAAAATAGTGTTTCACAGTGATCATATAAGGAAGCTCTTCATCGTTATCCCTTCTTTTTGCCCTTAAAACGACAATAAGACCCTTTCGATCAGTGTCACGTCCGTATAAGAACGACGAGGACTTGAAAACCCCACCTTGCGCAAAAGGGGTTTTCCTCTCGGGGAGTTGCTGCAGGTATCTGGGTCCGTTTAGAGTAAGATTTGCCAAAACAAGACCTTCTTCCACTCTCATGTCCATATGAAAATCAACGTCGTCGTTGGCATTGTTTGATACATGGTCACGGATAGAGATGGATAACTCTTCTTCTTCGCGCTTGTTGCGGTTGGTTTTGATCAACTCGTATTCGCAGCTTCTCTTTCCACATGAATAGTAATCAGCTTTCCAAGTGTCCTCAACTTGATGCCCTTTGCGGTTCTTAGTTCTGCGTAACACAGCCATGGAAGAATCGCCCAGAGGAAATCGCTCTGAGTAATCGTTGCTACCGTGATAATTTCCCATGATGGAACCTTTGTGTCTGTGTCGGAACTAATGTGGCTATGGACAAAATAAAAACGTTGTCCTTAGGAGGAAGCGTCCTTCTTCAGCAATGGTTACTTTTGGATAAAGGTTCTTTGACAAACCCTAGAGAGTAAAATGGAGAATGTTATTCTCATACATGTGGCTGTTTTATTCTTGATAATAACATTCGTATAATGCAAATATTCTGAGTGTGGCATCTTTTGGAATAAGGATCTGTTGTAATGCACAAGCTATTATTGCACCATGAAGTTATCGAATCTAACTGAATGAATCTTTATATTTTGCCGTATAATAAACACGTTGATGATCCCAAATTATTTAAAAGCTTATCCCACAGAACACTAATTATTAGGTATATTGATGATTTCAAAAGATTATTATCCATATGTAATTATGGATAGTGATTCTTCTTCTTTGATCCACGAGGATATAGGTAAGGAACTCCAAAGTTTAAGCATACAAATAGAGTTTCAAATTCATTTTCTAAGATCAACTTAATCCTGCTATTTAGTTTTTGAGCTATTCTCCCATAAGTAAGAACATGCATATATTTTTAGTGTATAGCAAATAGTTAGTATATATGTAGGAAATAATTCTCCAAAACAATAAATATAGCAAGAATACTAACTATGGATTGCAGCATAGTTTTAAGTGAAACACGGTGCCAAATGGGGTCAGATCTTAGGGATCAAAAATCAAAATTTCCTGATGTGTGGTTATCCCCAGTGCATTTTAAAGTTTTTACATCGCAATATATGCCTTGGTTCCTGCACACCTGCTGTATATAAACATGCAGTGTTATTTTTGTAATTAAAGACACTTTTTATGCCTCGATTGTTATACTAACCGAGGCATATAGCTTAAAAAATTTTACGAATTCGTGCTGTCCACAAAACTCAAAATTTTTTAACTGTTTTTATGCTTCGGTTACCACATAACCGAGACCTAATAGCTTTTTTGCTTCAGGTTTTTTTTTACCCGATGCAGTTACTTGGCTGTATTTTTTTTTTTAATTCACTGACAGAATATGCCTCGGTTCTTTTATAACCGAGACAGTAAGTACCTTTTTGCTTCGGGTCTATTGCCAACCGAGGCATATGGTAAGACAATATGTCTCAGTTTTGAAATAATCGAGGCAGTATGGCTTCGTAAACCTAAATCCTTTCGCAGCCGCGCAAACCATCTTGATTTTCTTCTTCTTCGAGCATCTCCACACAGCATCCAAATCTTTTCTTCTTCTTCCACTACACCCCAGCCTTCGTTCCGGCTTCACCACCGTTGCACCGCCGCTGCACCGTGGAGGAGGTGGTTCTGTGGCCGTCGTTGCATCTTCTTCATTTTCGAGCAACTCCACTACGCCGCTGCTGCATCATTCCACCAACGTCGTTGCTGCGTCGTTCCACCAACGTTGCTGCTGCGCCGTTTTGCCAGCGCCACTGCTGCACTGTTCCGCCAACGTCGTTGTTGCGTTGTTCCGCCTGCACCGCTGCGCTGCCACTTCATCGTCGATGAGATTGTTTCGGCGCCACTCCTTCTTTGTCTTCTCCAAGCAACCATCACGAAGGTTCTATTGCACACAGCCCTTCATTCCGCCTGCACTGCCATTGTACCGTCGAGGAGGTTGTTCCGACATCGTTGACAATAATTTTTTATTTATTTCTGATACACAATTAGGCCTCGGTTAGAGGTAACTGAGGCAATAACTACTTTTTCTGCCTCGGGTTAATAACCGAGACATAAACAAGAGTCTTTTTACCTCGGCAGTATATGCCTCGGGTGCGAATCCGAAGTCAAAAGTGCAAAATAACCGTTGTCGTTTCCCTTCCCTGCACTAATGTATCGTGTATGGTTTTGCAAGAATTATGTAGGAATTTCAATTGGAAACACTACAAAACAAAAAAACATATTTAATGATGGCCAAAATTTATTGGTAAAGATCAAAATTTATTTTTTGTTGATAAATCTATTAACGGATTTTTTACTTGTTACTATAATTAATATCTGTCGATAATTGATAAATATCTACAACAAAATCTGTCAATAAATTTCATCAATAATTATGGATATTCTAAATTCGCAAATAATTGATATTTACGTGCTGATAAAATTCGTAAATAAATTAAATAGACAATTTTATTATCCTCTATTGATACACATTTTATGTATCTATCACCAGCATTATTATAATTCAAAAAGAGTTAGTTCATAATTAATCTATATTTAATCAATTATAGGTTAAAACACACTCCCTAATTGAAAAAAAAAAGAAAGAAAGGCATCATTTATTTAGAATATGAAATCAGGGTTATTTTTTAAAATTAGGCAAATATGCCTAAAATATTATGGATCAAGATAAGTTTAAAAAAGATATTGAAGTCATGAGAGTTCAAGACGATTTTCTTTTAAAAAAATCGTGCCACACAGACCATTTTCTTATGATCAAATGATTAGTTTTGAAGTCTTGAGGTCAAACGATTTTCAAGGTGAAGTCATGGGGGCCACACGACTTCTATGAATTTTCACTATAATTGATTACAAAATAAATGTAAATAACAAATTGTATATGCAATACACCTGTGTTTTTATAATCGATTACAAAGTGTAATCATTATCATATAGTTTTGGAGGTTGAGGAGGCACTATTACATTATAGTATAAATAGGTTGTGCTGGAATGAAATGCACCCCAATAGTAAAGATGGACGAATTTAAATTTATAGTAACTAAATTTAACAAAAAGTAAACTTATTTACAAAATATGATCGGTGTATATATAAGATAATTTATTAATAAAAGATAATACAAGCGGAGTTGTTTGGTTCGTTATGCTTATATGGAGAAGATTTCTTCAAAAACTACATTTCATTCCCTTCTAATAATTAGTTCCAGCTCTGGAAAAAATCAGTGTAAGCATGGAACATACTTTCCTTGTAATGCACCATTCTGTCATGAATGACCGTGCGATTGTTACCAATTTGGGGCGATGATTTCTCTTGCTTATCGCTGTTGCGCTTCACCTCGGAGTCACTGTCGGAGACATTTCTTAACATTAACAACACACTATTCTGTATTTAACGCTCCATCTTATCCTCGATTTTCTCAAACACAAGACACGAGTAATCCAACGTTAGCTTCACCGGCAACCCTACTTTTCTGTCGTTTGTTATCTTCACTTTCACACCCACCGTTTCATCACCGCCGATGAGGAAGCCGTGTGCGGTCTTCACCCTCTCCACCACTTCGCTCTCATCCAATTTCTTCTTTTCCAGAGTGAAGTAACTTCCACAACCGCTCTTATGACAGAAAATACCTGTAGTTTCTATGTCCGGCAGAGATGGCACACTATAATTCCTTCGAAACATTTCATATGAACCAGATGATACCGTACGCACGCTACACAAAACATCGTACCTGTTGTTTCTCACGAACCGCATGCTCGTTTGTGCAGCAGAACCCTCGGCGAATTGTTCCGTCACGTCGATGTTTACCGAGTATACGACATCGTCTTTGCATTTTTCAGTTATCTTGAAAGCACAAAATCGCTTACCCACACAGAATGTGATGCACCTTTGCACACAGAACACGCCGTGTTCTTCACCGTCGGGGTATTTCGGCGTTTTGAAGTCGCTCACTTACACAGGTTCACTGCAACACTTAAAACTCATATCATACTTCTTTTGATCTTCCATTGCTTTAGACATGACAAGTGTGTGTGTGTATAGATGTATTTGTTGGTTTCACGTGCTAACGGTGCTAGGTTAGGGTTCATACTTATAGGAGAAACTGCTCTATCTACTGAGCTACGTAACGCAAATTTTTTTAATTTTCTTAATTCCCCGACAAATTACATCATATTGTTTTTGATGATGTTATCAGGAAATATTATTACTAACGATAGATGGATAAAATTATTCTTCCATTTGGTCCATGTAGTCATATATAGTCTATTTAATTTGGTACTTATATTAAAACTGTGAATTAAGTTTCTTAAATTTTAAAATAGAATCAATTTGATCGTTTTTGTGAGATTATTTGATAATATATTTGTAATAATAACAAAATTAATGATAATTTTAAAATTGAGAGATTCCATTGAAGCATTTAATAATATATGAACTAAATTGGATCGATTTACAAGATATATACAAGTAATTAAACTTATTATTTATTGTTAAATATAGTTTTCAAATTAGCTACTTTATAAAACAAGATTATAAATAAAAGTTAAATTCAAAGCAATACATAATATTTATTTTAATTAAGAATTTAGAATAAAAACATGTAAATATTAATATGTTTGTTAATGAAAGAATGATATGATCCATCTATAGTTAAATGTAGTTGAATTCTATTTATTTTTGTGTCGTTCAAATATTGAGATCAAGTCATCAATCCACGTTTCTTTTTAATTGGGTGACAAAAATATTATACTCCCACGTGATTATTCTATTAAGATAATACAGGATATATAGATGCTCCTTTCTACCATGATATTGATAAGCATAATATATATAGCATAAATAATATAGGATCGATGCTCTGTTTTAATTGGATACATATTATTTTCAATTATTATAAAGGAATATGGATTTCTATCTATACTTATATAAATAAATAAATAAAATGTGAAGTCCGTTTATTTGACGTCATTCAATGAAATTAAAAGCAATATTCAAAACACCACCACTTCTTTGATATATTCTTTGTTGCTGATAAATAAAATATATAAAAAAAAAAAAAAAAAAGACACCAATTCTTTCAAGATTAGAAAGACCCAAGGACACTCATTTTTCCACTACACGAAAAGTGGTCCATGGGATCATACATATAGTTTAATCGTTTGATAACTCAATCACTGTATAAATTGTATATAAAAATCTTTATATATATATATATATATATATATATATAATCAATTTACAAAAAATTGAGAGGTTTTTAGATTTTTTATATAATATTATATAAAATTAAATACGTATTTAGTCTTTCAATTTTAATGTAAAGTTATAATTGGTTCGTCCTGTAACTTTGATTCTATTCGGTAATTTTATAAATGAATGGATCAAATTTTTATTTGGTAAAACTTCTGAAACGGTTTCTCACTATGACATTTGCAAGGTTGACACCTACGTAACAATAATTAATTTTATGAATTAAATTATTTTTTTAATATAATTATTTCTATTTTATATGTATCAAGATATTGGCACTTTCATTGTAGGATTTGAATTTTTCAACGGATATAATCTTTCTACACATTCTCCTAAGTTATTTATACTATCTCAACCATTTCAATTCTACATTCATTTTCTTCATAATCCATATCAAGCAAATAATGTAATACTGATGAATATAATTCATTTATATAATAGTAAAAATTTATCACAAATTCAAGTTTACGAATATGTTGATGTTAAAAAATTTATCAATAAGTTATTAATAAATTTTATCAACATATCATAAAATTTATTGATAATTATTCCCCATAACTATCGATAATTAATTACTTAAAATACAAATTAATATATAAATGAATTTTTGTTTTATTCCCGCGATGTATAATATATGAGAAAGCACCAATATTCACCACTGTGATCGAGTTCTGAGTGAAGAAGAGAAACACAGAGGTTCCATTAATCCGCCATGGGAAACACTCAAACCACCAATTACTCCGAGCAGTTTCCTCTGAGCAATTCACCACTGATTTTCCTCCGCAAAACCAGGTTCGGAAAAGGGCGCGAAGCCGTGGACACTTGGACCGCAGAGTACAACGCATGTGGAGGCATCTGCGAGCTTGAGTTGGCGAAAACCAACGCCGATCAGAAGCAGAACCAGGACTTAACCATCTCAATCCGCGACCACGCATCAAACCACACAAGCGACTACGTTACTTACAAAATGGAAGTGAGCTTGAAAATGGGTCTTCTCTCAGGAGACGTCACAGTTAACGGACCTTCAACGATGCTGCGTCCTCCGCAGTGCAAACTCCCGACGGCGCAAGGTGGTGTTCTCAAGTCCTCCGCTTTCTTCTACGGAACCGACGCTGAGCGAATGGGTCTTGTGGTGATGCTGAGAGCAAGAACACACGATGACGACGACGAGCTTCCTTACATGATCACTGTGAAGCACTATTTTTTCTCTGCGTATTATTCTCACGGTGTCTCTCTTGTGGCCAAGATGTGCAGCAACGGTGAAAAATTGTTGAAGATTGAGATTGAGAAGCCTTCTAAGCATTCGAAAGGTGAGTTGTTGAAGATGTTTGATGATGTCAAAGTAAGAGGGTGGTGGCCTGATCCCACTAGTTCTGATTGGGCACTGAAACTTCTTCTTCCAAACCAAAACGACAACCCTGTTCCTTCTAATAATAACACGAAAGGCCTCATCAACAATGGTGGACATGTTAATGGTAATGGTAACGGTTCTATTATAGTTCATAAGCATTATTACCGTTCACGACGGCTAAAAATTTGGTTCGAGGGCTTTGGTGGGAAACAGTAAAATGTTGTTGGAGATTTTATTTTATATCTGTAGTAAATAATTAAGGTGTGATCAGGTTTTGTTAGGAAAGGCTTTTGTGAACAAAAACATGTTCTCTGTATGATGAATCCTTTAATGCAGATTGTTTAACTTTGCTAAACCTTTTTCTTAGAATGTTTGCTATAATTAAACCATCTCTTTATGTTATGCAGTGCGTAATTCTGGTATTACTGAATTATCGAAACCTGGCAAACCTGAAAATTAATTCTGTGATATGTGTAAATTGAAAAAAGCTATCATGGATTAACTATGAAATTGGGTAATCATAGACAAAATAAAAGGAATTTAATAGAAAATATCGGATTTGGCATGTGGATAATATTCCGTATTACTTTGCCAATGTAAAAGAATATTTATTTACTGAAAAAGGAGCATGATTAGCCAACTTTACTTTCATTTGGACGACATAATAAGAAACGGACTTGAAAATATTTTTTATTGATCATAACTTATATATAATTTTTTTATCAGCAGAAAAGAATATTTACCGAACAAAAAAGAGCATCGAGTCCATGTTATCGTGACAAAAAGAAGCATCAAGCCTATAATTGATCTATCAAATTTTAGTTAATATAGTCAAAAGAAAAATTTTCAAAATTTATTATGAAAAATATCTGTTTTATCTTAAAATAATTAAATCTTATTTTTATGTGAAATAAATAATTATCATATCACTTTACTTATCCGCATAAAATATCTAATAAAGAGTTTATAATCCACTTACCAAGATTAGTTAAAATCCAAATGAAAATAAATTATTATATAAAGACACGAGAAATTTTATTATTATTTTTCTGAGAAGGAAAAATTTGTAAAAACGTTTATTTTAAAACATTTTATTTGATTGCATTGTGAACGTTCTTTTTCCTTAATTATACTAATAACTCTAAATTACTACTGTGGTTGTAGTCTTGTCTGTCGAGAGTGTTATATGGTCAATGTGGAATGCGAAATTTTGATCACTAAAACATAAAATTATTTTATGTGCGTAATCAAAGGAAAAAGAAATAACTTTTGTATAAATCCTCTCAAAACATAGAAGTGGAATCCAAACAACACTTGTAATCATCATATATTTTCATGTTAAGTAGGATCATAACGTGAATTATCAAAGACTTAATTGAATATTTAATCAAATAATTAAAAATTAATTTTTTTTTTTAGAATTTGAAGGAAGGTATAGTGAAACTATGTGTCTAGTATGTTTGGGTGTGGACATGTGTAAGTTCATAAGTCTGGTGTGTGCGTGTTTTATTGGATGAAATGAGAGAACTAAGAACTAAAAGTATTTAAGTTCCCTGATTTTTTTTCATGTGTCTATGTTTTCCTGTACTCAGAAAAGTATAAAATTTGTCTAAAAGATGGAAAATCAATGAAGGTAGTTTTGGGAAGACAGGACCTGAATAGTTGATCAAAAGTAGATTTACATAAGCAAGAAAAGAAAACAAAGCCTTAAAATCAGACATGAAATCCACAAGTGACAACTAAAATTGAAAAGGAAGTACTTGCAAGTCTATCTTAAACATGTATTACTGTCACATTCAGAAGCAAAGAAAAGGTAACTACTCTCTCTCAAGCAAACTCAAACAAGACACCCATTTAGAAAATCCCAGTGAGAATATTAGCAGCAGTGGAGATAGCTGCTCCTGTGATAGCACATTGCACAACCTGTTCATGGGTGGAATCATCCAGTGTAAGTGCAAGGGTCGCCCCTGTTATTGCTCCCGCAACTGCGCTGTTTTTCTGCATCAAAATACAATAAGTTATCATGTTATATTATCAATATCCTGAACACCACAAACTAAAGTTAGATCACATAGCACACTATGTGAGAGCAATATAAAAGCCGTCACAAACGCAATTTTTGTCATTCACTGAAAATGGGGAGAGAATGAAAATTATAAAGTTGAAAATGGTCCACAAGAATTAATGGATCAGAATCTATCCCAAAAGTAGCTACTGTTTTTCCAGCAATGAGACAGATGTGCTGATCTGCCACACTGGTTCAAATACAAAGTATGAGGAATTGAAGTTTTTTGAGATGTGAAATACGAAACCAATAAAAATAAGCCGAGAGAGAAAAAAGGTGCTACCCAGTCATGAGCTCCACGAGCTTCCTTCAACCCATAAGTGAGACCTGAATACAGTCCTGCAGCCACTCCTGCATTCAAAACAATCTTTTAAGGTCCATCTGGCTACGTAAACAGGGAAAGAAATCGTGCAATACTGGCAAACTCATCGGAGAAAATAGAATAGAAACAAGAGGAAATAGAAAATATTGAAACTCAATCTGTCATTTGTAACTTTGGTGGCAAATCCAAGTTATTACACAGCTTAAAGCAATCACTGTTTTTAGAAAATTCACATTTAAATATAATATAAGAAATTGGTGTCCTGGTTAGGTAGAGGGAAATTTCAATACCCCATTGTAAGGACTCTTTGCCCGTGCTCATCACCTAAGGATTAGAAAAAGAAAACAACAAAATTAGCAGAAAAAAAAAATCATACAGTATGTTCACTTGAGGTATATATTATAATTAAAAACTCACCATGGCCTCGAGAGATTTGTTACTGTTCTCTCCTAAATGCACAAACAGAAAAGAACAAAATATCAATACTCTGACAAATTAAAGCTTTCCACCCCACACATATTCAGTACAACAATGTTAAGTTAGGGAAATAAAGAATTTGACAGAATTTCTTTTCTTTTATTCTTCGTTGTTGTTGGGTGTTAATATATATTTGCAACTCCAATTCTTTGAAATATCCCCATTCGGTGGACCCACACTATATTTGAAAAAGAAAAAAAAAAAGTGCAAAAATGAATGCAATAGTTATAAAAACTCCACTGATAACGAATCTGACATAATGTACCTCTAAGACCCGGCAACTGATTTTTCTTCGCGCTTGAAGCTTCTGCAGACAAACCGCTGCTATTTGCCCCGTTACCTATGAATATGCATATCATGGACACCGATAAGTCACCGTTCTATAATATTCTTTTTGTCTACAAATTGGATCACATTTCGAAGAAAACAAAAAAGTAACTAAATGAAAATAATTTACAAAGACATACAAATCTTAAATCAAGATATATACATCCCGTTCTACGTAACGTATCATTTACATAATGTAACAAAGATAGTTTAGAGTTAGAAGAGAAAGTGGAGGAGTGGCGATTGCACCTTCAATAGCAGTGAAAAAAGCCTCGCGGGACACAGCTTGAGCCGCTCCTATCTGAAAAGAAAAGGATATTTGTACATAGTGAAGGTAAGACAGAAGATGGAAAAAGAAGAAAGAGAAAGAAAAGGGTGTTGTGAGAAATACTCCGGCAGCTTTGATGAAGCTCTCAAGGATGCGGTTGAGGAGAGGGTGTCCAAGATCGAAGAGTCCTTTCTTGTCGAAGTTACAGAGCTCATCAAGAAGAGACCGAGTCTCCAGGTTACTGCTCGTGTTCAGATTCATCTTTGCTAATACGATTCAAATTCTCTCTCATTCACGAAGAGAATGTTGGTAGTAGTAATAGAGATGATGAAGTGAAAGAAACAATAGAATGTAAGAAGAATATGGGGTTGGAGGACACGTGTGTACACGTGGCTTATGAGGCAACGATGACGCGAAGACGGTGCCAACTCATTTGCAACAGATTTCACACTTCACTTATTCCACTACACTACTAATCAGAGGTTAATTAATGCCTACGACCCGTTCCCCTACTGCACATTTTACAAATTCAATTCCCTTAATCCATTTTAGTATTTCTTTATATATTAAAAATACTTATTGTTACCTCCTATATCCTGTATGAAACTATTCAAATTTAATTTTATTTCCAGTAATTCATATTTAATAAATTTTAAGTTTTTCGTTATATATTATTACATTATATTTTTGCATATCCATTCGTTCAAAATAACTTTTTTTTTCATTCACAAAACAATGACAATTGCAACCTGTTTAGAAAATTCCTTCGATAAACAGATAGATTACATTCATATATTAAATAAATAATAGTTTAAACTAAATAATTAATAGTGTGTTTAGTTTCTAGAAAATATTTCCACATTCATTACGTAATGTTGAAAACTAATAGTTACAAGTTTGAAATCTCAAACATGATTTTTCAATTTCAACAAGTTTTCAGATATACTAAGTATTCTTAAATCTATGAATATTAACCTTAAATCTTTTTTTTGTTTGTTGGGTTCCCTAATGTTATCCATTAGAATTTTTAGAGAATTTGAAGAGCTTACTAAATTCAGAGTCTGGTAAATAGAGGGTTCATGTCTGAATGTAATAGTGTATAATATATTCTAATAATTTAAATTCAATTTTTCGCTATAACAACTCTGAAACATACAAATGTTAAAACCATGTCTAATATTGATCTTTTGATAAATGAAGAATTAAAAACATCACTCTGAAACGTCTTTTGTTACTTAATCTATCATTTGTTAAAATTTATTAAAAACAGGAAATATCAATAACTTAAAAGTATAACTTACCAGGATTTTTTATTATAATAAATAATAAATTTCAGTAAAGGGTATTATAAAATGTGCTTGTAGGATGAATAAATGTTCAAGATGTACACGTAAATAGTTTGTAGTACTCTTCTGTAGGCTCAGCGCTGACACACGGGGCTAAGGTTGTTTCCGCCACGGATCACTCATCCAATGCACACCGAAATTGAGAAATGCCAGCTACCGGGATCGAGACGTTTACAATAATAACAAAAGTTTTGAAGCATCTATAGTCTATGACCGCAGTTTGAGCCAAAAGACATCATCAACGGCGGAGATTTTCTACCAGAAACTTTAGTAATTGCGCAACCTATTTGATTTCAAAAACCTATTTGAATTCAAAATTATGTTTTATATTGCCATGAAACCCTCGATCCGTAATATTTGGCCCTTCAAGATCTAACTCCTACAGTGGCGACAAGATCAAGGGTTTTCATGGCAATGGTAAAAGTTAGGCCAATCAGTCACCACCAGAGTTTTACCTCAAGGACAGCATGCTGGAAAATCCACATAAAGCATTAAGAAGCGATCTTCGGCGAAAACTAACCACCGTAATTTAGTTACGATGGCAGAACTATAGGGCAGGTCCAATGCAACTGTTACAATTCATTAGATTTACATCGGATCATGTTTTCTTCCTAGTACATTTGCGAAAAAATGGCCCCAGAAAAACACTGCACATATCCCTATATATCACATTCACCACCAATATTGGGGAGGGAAAAAAAGGTAAAACCTGTGTAGGGCGAATATTGGCGCCCTCTATCTATAAGTTGATATAACTTTTATAATGATAAGGTGATCAAACCCCCCAACCCAGAATCCTCGGCAGAATCGAAAAATGAGCTGTAAGAGGTTGAGAAGGAAAGGTAAACGAGAATTATTGCTGGTGAATGTTACACAAATGCAACAGTTACCATGCTCAAAGCCCGAAAAGCCTACCAAACATAGGAGCAGATCGAAGTTGCTGTATAATATCTTGCACTGTACAGCATTTCCACAATTCATCCCTAGAATGAATAATCAGAACTTACCCCATTAGTAGAATGCAATTCTCACATTAGCACAGCAACCACTTTACACCAGCAAATCCATTGACCCCAAACTATCCGCCTGACTCTGGTTTGAAAATCTTAAGATCCAGTAACAGCCATCTCTGGCGGGGATTTTGGTGAAACCATTGTGTGTTCCTCACCACCCAAATGTCCATTGTCAGATGAGCCGTACAACCTATCAGAAGAATTTCTAGACGCAACAGTTTCTTTCTCTAAAAGGTTTACCTCAGCCGAGGCATTGCTATTCTCACAGCAGCTTCCAGAAACATGTTCCTTTTCTTGATTGTCCTCTATACAAGGAACAGTAATAAAGTTGACTAAAGGTTTGTTACGAGGTAGCACAGCCTGGCCCAAAGTTGAACATAAGGCAGCCAAAACACGATCTTTAGATTTTGAAGTTTTAGACAACTTCGGCATCTGTAAAATTTCGACTTTTGTCAATTTTCTTTTCAGCCTGAGAGACTCCATTGTTCCTTCATACTCTTCAGATGCTTCTGGCTTATTCCTTGGTGGTGGCCGGTAGTCTTCATCATCCTCATCATAATCATAGTCAACCAACCCACCGGATCTTGGACTGAAAATCATGAGATATGTATTATACCTTTCAGAAGATGATGTTGGGCAAATTAAACAGACCAATAAAATACAATAAAAACAAGTATACCTTAACTTTGAGTAGCTTTCAGCATCTCCATTGGATAAGGCATGTTGCCGTTGTTTCACTTTTTGATTATGTGAATTGGATGCAGACGCCGTATCCTCCTCATCACTGATTAACAACCAAATATCTGGAGACTCAATGCCAGTTATATAAAATCTCCTACTATAAATGTGAAAGAGGATATATACCTGTCCTCGTTAAAGTAGTCTTCCTCTTCTTTCTCAGGAGCACGCTCATCAAGTCGTCTTCGAATGTCATTCATAATAGAAGTCCCTTTCATCCCATCATTATCCAAATACTGAAGCAAGCACATATCTTTAGTCAACAACTGTACTTCGTAGAGTTTGGGTAAACGAAAATTGGAAATACCTGCTCATATTTTATTTTCAATGAATGAATGGAAACCAAGTACTCAAATTTCACTAACTGGTCCCAGAAAGAATCAACTATATACTTCAGCAATAATTTCATATTCTCCTGCATTATACAATATTATCAGTTCAAAACTGCTCGAAGTAATGAAGAATGAATACATATAAAAGATTGATACCTTGCGAATATACTCAAAAAGCTCAAGAACAGCTGAATTGAGCAGATTGTAGCGATTACCATTAGCAACAAAGGCATCTACAATTGGTTTCAGAAGATCACTTCTAACGAAATGATTTATAAGATGCTCATCCTGCAGGGCAACACTCCAAACTGTTACATGTACTGCAAGAGACAATTAACCACATTCACAAGAAACAAGAATAAACAAAGGGATGAAAAAAATAGAATCAAGCAGTAATATCCTAAAACAAAATAATTAGTTTCACATAAAAAAATTCAACCAACTATCTTAAAGGTTGAGTTTCAAAATAATACCACGAGAACAAATCATACAAAAGAATTTAGTGATGACAATTTACATTAAAGCTACCAGCATAAACAACTTAATGCAGCTATAACAACGTAACTAAATTGCCCAAAAGTTACATTCTGGCTAATTGGTACCTTCCTCCCCTCTTGAAAATGAAAGGTCGGAGAACAGCCTGATTAAAAAGAAAAAAATTACAGGTATTTTTACAGTTATCAAGAAAGAAGATGCTCCCAAACAGCCAAGATTTCATACTCCAAGGTCCTCAACCCTAGTTCCCTTCTCAATAAATTTACTGCAATAAGCTCCAGACAAAATGTACAACTCAACAATTCATCCATAGAAGCTTATGGAAGGAAATAACAGAATAAAATGTTATAGGTTCCACATACAATTGATTTCGAATAATCCACTCTGTATTTCATAATTTCAGACCATTCTCAAGATTAATTCACTAACATTAATAGTCAATATGCCTTACCCTAAAAAAGAAATAAATCAGTAAATATGCCTCCTTAAAAATAAATAATAAGGTATCAAGGTTCATTCTGTAATGGTTGGTTGGGAGAAGGGTTTTTATTTGCTGTTGATATAAGGCTGTATGTATGTGTAAGACATATGAACCATAAAATTACAAGCCTGTGGCAGAATGTCAAGATTGAGTTAATACAATATAGTGTTGGGGAAGGGGGATCTTCACTCTGGCATTTGCACTGGCCAAAGTCAAAACAGACAATATCTGCACAAACATTTAAACATACATGACGGGAGAGAATAGCACGAACAAACCGAACAGCGCCAACAACAAGGTATTTCTCTCTTCTCCGTGACAACAATAGAATTTTATCCGTTACTTTATTCAGAAGAAAGTTACACCTGCAAAAAAACAGAGACCCATGTCTCATTCACATTAAGCGGTCAACAACATAAAGTCATTCAGATTACTGCCTGGCAAGAAGGAAATACTTTATCCTGTATGGATGGTGTTGGACGCAAAAGCATAGCAATTCACATATGTTTGATAGAATCTCTGGCTTTGTCCCACTCTGACACTTTATTTGGCTATTCACATGAACATTTTCTGTAGGACATGATGCTGTTATCACATCAATCAGTTGACTCAGATGCTTCTCATAGAAAATATCGATAATAGTATCCCTCTGTCAAGTAAAACTGAAAAGTTAATAAAAAAAAACTCCAGTATAACCATCTAATAACACAAGACTGAGACATTAACGCATAGCATACCAGCTTCTCAAACAAAAATCAACACATTAAATTAACACAACTCAATTTTCAAAATTTGCAACCTGCGCAAACAAACTCAAATGAGAAATAAGAGAAAGAAACCAATCCCACAATTGATTTCAACAATCTATCTTGTCCAACATCTGAATGTAAAAGTTGCACGACAAGCAAACAGAATAACTAATTGGACAGTCTAGTATATCAAAAAATAGCTCAAAGCGGGAGGGATACACCCTCATTTAATACACTATTTTAGTCATGTCAATAGTCAATATGAAAACTCCTACTACTCACAAGAAATGTGTTCTAGAATTCTTGAATGCTGGAAGAGTAAACGAGAAAAGGAAAAAATAAAATAGTAGCACATGACTCAATTCAAGGAAATAATATTAGAAGCCTGCCTGTCTAATTCCTTCACAGTAATTTCTTCCAACAACTACCTGTGGAGTCCCACAGACCCCTACCAATCCAATTATCAAAAGATGCAACCTCTTCTAAGCAGTAACAGGAAGCTGCATTGTAGCTCTTAGAAAAACTCAACACCACAAAATCTACTTATAAGATGAGGGTTGCATCTTCTTGTATACTAAAAGTTTGTCACATATTTAATCAATGTGTGATTTCACCTCCTTACACAACAGACTGAACATATTAGGCAACTCAATAGCAAATAACAAAATAGAACCAACAACAATCGCTAGAATAGTCACTAATCACATTTTAAGAAGTTAACTTGAACCTAACTCAAGCCTACTACTTGTAAAGTGAGGTGTACATTCCCCTTGTACACTCTAATTTGTTGATATCATTAGTTGATGTTGAATCTCCAACACTATCAAGAGCAGAGATGAGCCAACAAAATTGATTATCATCAACCAACTAAATTAATGATCATCAAATCCTTTCTATATATTCCCTCCAACCAATACACTTTGTAGCTCCCTAAATCACCATGATAAACAATATTGCTGTCACTAAACCATCCCATTCAATCACACACAAGTCATAGCCAAATATATATGGCAGCACTTACCATACATTGGGTTACCGTTGGTTTGGTTCATCTGTCCATTTTAGACACCAAGGCACTTTCTCCATAGGTATTAGATATTAGATATGTCAATATAATTACATTCATGTATATTCACTTAACAACTCAATCTTTTGGGATAGTTGGTTCATGAGGCTGTTAGACATAGAGAAGAGAAAAAATAAGAAAGCCATTTCAAAAGCTGAGATGTGATTCCAACCTTTAGTATCGACAACTTCAAGTAGAATGAAACTGGAATAGAAGGCTAAAAATAGGACTAAGGAGCACTGCTAAAGCTTTTAAAACCGGCGCAGGAGGTCTATTTGATAAATATATGTTTAATATAGCTTTTTTAAAGCTGCTTTTGTTATACCTAGTATACCATATAGGCAGTAGCCTTTATGATTTATCAGAGTTGTATTGTCAAATATTTAAATTTTTATATATAAATACACAGCAGGAGTGTATGAACATGCACTATCTAAAACCTTCAACCTAGTATTAGAGTGGAATGTTGTTATACGCATTGAGGTATACAAAAGGGCTGTTGAACAAGGTTATTGTAGACGACTTCAAGAGTTAAAATTGTGGAGTCCAACAAGTGAAGGTACATTGTGATAATAAAACAGCCCTTCACAGTAAAACTAATCCAATGTTCAATGAAAGAACTAAACATATTGAGATTGATTGTCACTTTATTCTACAGAAGTTGTTATCCAAGGAAATTAGTACTGAATTTATCAATTCCAGTGATCAACTTGCATATACTTTGACCAAATCATTGGGAGGACTTCAAATTCAATTTATATGTTCCAAGCTTAGTACATGCAATTTATATGCTCCAACTTGAGGAAAGTGTTGAATAATGATTATCTTCTGTCATATAGCTTTCATAAAGCTACTTTTGTTATAGCTAGTATATCAAGGCAGCAGCCCTTATTTATGATTTGCAGAGCTGTATTGTTAATTACTCATTTACACACACGCACATTAGTAGAGTGCATGAACACACTGTTTTTCAATCTAAAACCTTCAACTACATGTAAGTATTAAATTTTACATGAAATGTTCATATTTATTTCTGTCCTCAAGACATTAATTTCAGATGTCACCAAGAACCTTCATCTTTATAATTAAAACACCCATACACATTAACCATAATCTTTTATGAATAAGTTCAATTAATTGTTCAATAAAAATATATTAAATCAAAATGAGTTATTTTTTTCAATGAATTGCCTTCTATGAAGATATTAGCAAACAATTATTGAGTAGAATTAGCTTTAAAATTGTCAAAAAATAGTACAAGAATGTTATGTTTCTTGGCTAAGATCGATAAAAAAAAGAAAAGAAAATATAAGAATAGTGATAGAATGATAGAATAATTGTTAATATGTCCCAAAATTCAAGATGTTAATAGTGCTCATGAGTTTTTTTCATTATCAAGACTTACTCTAAAATCAACTTACAATCATATCATTATAAAAGGAAAGTAATTAGATTGCCAATGTAATAATTTATTATAGCCTTTCAAATTGCATTAGTGGATTATAGAAGAAAAAAACTATTAGAAAGGAAAATAAATAATACTCAAGTATTCTGCTAAAAATATTAAAAAAACACAATGAATTCTATAATGATGACTATAAAAAGGGAAATAGAATATTTGTCTGAAGAAGGGGAAATGACATTAATTATCTTCACAATGAACATAAAAAATTAAAAAAAAAAAAAAGATAACAAATACTTAAATATCACAATTTTATAATCAAATCCCCTTAATAAATAGGACCTTTAATATATACACAAACACACATTGAAACATTTAAAAAATAAAACGGGGGAGGACTCCTAGTTATGTGAATAGATCCATCCTAAGCATACTTATAATAACAATAATTAATAGTGTAGTTTAAATTCAAGAAATGCAATTTTTAAATGTAAATTAAAATATGATTGAAAGTTGAAGTAAGTTCTAAAATATTAAAAATGAAATCTCACTTCCATACAGTAGACTCATTTGGGCCAAGCAAAAAATCAGTTAGAAAGCAAGGCAAAATTGAGAGATCAGAGAAAAAGGCAAAATCAAACCTGTGCTCCAGAAAATGAGCATGAGTCTAAAAGACTGCGAAGAATCTCAAGAAACTGGCAATGCATGTCATCCCCAAAATCTGTTATCATGCCTCTAACCTGTACGTTACAGAACTTAATTAAACAAAACTACTATTCAGAATCCGCATTTTCACATTTTTACTGAGCATGTGTACCGAAGGTTATTTCGATATATTATTTAGAAAGGTAAAATATATTGGTGCAACTTTCAATTGAACTTCCAACAAACTTTTGTAAACAATACAACAATGGACTACTTATCAAGTATTTAAATTTAGGGTTCAACACTTCACATTGAAAATTAACAGATGCAACAAATTTTAAAAGCATTTATTAAGAATATTTAAATGAATAATAAATAGATATATTATCCCGATAGTCCTTTTAATTTAATATCCATTATTTCCATTTATTATTAAGGCTAAACTAATATCAGGAACAAAGGCCAATATATTGGTACAACTTTCAGTTTAACTTCAACCAAACTTTCATAAACAATACAACAATGGTCTACTTATCAAGTATTTAAATTCAGGAGGGGTTTAGCACTTTACATAGACAATTAACAGATTCAACAAATTTTAAAAAGCACTTACACAGAATATTTAAAATAATAAAAAGATATCACGGTCACACCCTTGATTACTTTGCTCTTTGTCAACAACTCAGATTGTCTAGTGGAAAATTGAAGCAGGACATGAATAGTGAGAATTATACAAAATTTATCACTGATTACTGTATCTATTGTTTCTAATGCGTACATCAGCACCTAGTTTACTCTACTCTTAATAAAATGCATCTTACAGTTCCTAGTTGCTCTAATGCGTACATAAAAGGAGAAAGTCACACACACAAACACCATGGACATTCAATTTCCGCCAGCATTCATCTAGAAAGAATGTGACTTCATTTCCATGCAAAAACTTACCAATAGTCCAAGAAGTGTAATTCCCTCCTCTCGAACAACATAAGACCGCAGAAGATTAGGATCCTGATTCAAGAAGAGAATGAGGATATCTGTTCTGCAACCATCACAACATTGCCCTCTTAATAATTAATCACTATGAATGTCAGACAGAAAAGTAAAAACCAAAAAGGAGGCATCAGTACCCAGTAAGCATAAGCTTCTTGTCTTGACTTTGTAAGAGTACATCAGAGATGACGTCAAAGATCCCCTCATTCATCAGATCTCTACAAAGATATATTCAAATCAACGGACCAATAAAATTTAATAAGATCCCAATAACAGAACAAATAGAAAAATAAAAATAATAAATAACCAGGAATTCAGGTAGAATAATAAAGCATTTATGCTACATGTCAAAAAAATAAATGTGAGAGCTTCCTAATAAAAACCCCAATGAAGTGCTTTCATAGAGATGGCTTTGATAATTATACATAGAATTTGCTTTCTAAAGATGTTAACTGTCGTAAAATTACCAGGACTGAAGATATCAAATCTTCTGTAAACACGTATGATGATAGTTTAAAAATAAAAAGCATGGAGTAAGAAAAATAAAAAGCATATGCAAGCCTTCATAGATCCACTATTGAAGATTCCATTACCATGCAAGAAGAAGTAGAACTTTTAGACATGCTTGATCAAATTTTCCTTACAAAAAACAAAAAGCAAACTTGACAAGAATACCACAATCTGCCTAAATAACTACACCAAGAATGCAATCAAACAAAAGCAATTGGTGTCAACTGCAACCTGTACCACACCACATGCTACATACCGAAAGAGCCGAAGCTGCTGCACCATCTGTAAGCTCTTGCTACAACTAATAAACTCATGCAAGAAATGGACCTGTCCACCATATGGAGAGGCAACAATAATATAAGAATCACCAGTAATGCCAATTATGAACATAAAAAATGGCATTAACATTAAATTTAACACAAGATAGGAGAAACACTGTTTTGATATACTCATACATAAATACGAATAAAGGTCAAGCAGGCTATTAATGTTATATGTTTATTGTTTGTTTGTTGTTTGTTTTTTCTTATTTTGTAATACAGTTGTATTTCTTTTTTTCTTTCTATTTTCTCTTTATTTTTCAATTTTCAGAGGTTACACTAGTTTGTAACCACCCATAACTGCTCATAACTTCTTTCTTTCTCTCTATAAGTTCTGTCTGGCAGAACTGCAAAATGTACTGTAAATTGTAATCTTTCCATACATGTTTATCATGGTACTTTACCGAGTCCATACATGTTCTGTTCTTCTAAATTGTTCTACAATGCTAACTAACTGAACTGTATTCCATTAGGGCTGTCAGATAGGAGTCAGTTACTAGCCAAGGCTCCATTAAAATAATAGGTCACAGATTCAGATAATAGATAACTACGATATTCTTTACACGAGTTTCTATAAATCTATCACTACTAGTACCTTGAATAACAACACAACAGTTTTCGGGGTTGGTACCTTGAATAAAATACAATGCATATTTTCCAAAGTTTTGAAACAAAGTCAGATTCGAGAGGGGGGAGCATAAAAGATCAATAGTTAATAGAATAATGACCTAAACAAAGTGTAGAGAACAACAGGAACCATTTATTGGCATAACCTCACACTGGAATTCCATTTCTTCTCTTAGTAAAAATTCATCAAATGTGACTGCACACACAAATAATAAGCTATGCCACCATGAGGGGAAATGTCAACTAATGAAATAGCAATGTCATGCTGGAAATAGCAAACTAGTATTTGTCATTACCATATTTTTCTTTGATTCAGGAGAGGTGGTGGGTGATTTTAACCTAGAAAACAATTCCTGGATAAATGTGCTGTCATCCTTCAATAAAGAAACAACCTAAAAATAACAGAGGAGTCAAAACAAAATATAACAGTTGCTATATTAAATGTAAACCTTCTTTCCATACAAACCAAAATCATACAATGGCATTGTTTGCATGTACTATGGAGTTAAGATTAGCAACAGTGGCCTCGTCCAAAACTCTAGCCAAAACAACATCCTAAAAGCAGAAAATGAAGGTAAGAACCAAATTACAAATAAATAGAGTAAACAAGAAAAGGCTTAGAAGGAGCAAACCTTCAAAAAACCAACTCTATATGTCTGATGTATCTTAGATAACACAATTGAGTTTCTTATAGGTATGGCCTACAAAAGAAAATAGGTAAATACTATGAGAAAGAAGTAAAAATTTCCTGGCATACCAAGAGATACCTACCACCTGGATTCTCTCCCAAAATAGAATAGATAATCAGATCACAAAAATATACCTCTTTAAAAATAACATGCTCCTTTAAGAATTTACGATGACGTTGGACATGGGGAACCTTTGGATCATCTAAATAACATAACAATGGATTCAAAGAAAAAACCACTTTTAGTGTTTTTCACTACTTACATTCAAAAATGCGTAAAACACAATAGGATGTAATGTCTAAATACCAAAAAACGCATTTCACTAGTTTGAGAAAAAAAGTGTACAACGAACTTACACTCAAGGGTACCAATAATGTCCATCATTAACTCATCGCTAAATAAATGCTCAAAAATTTGTGTACTGTTAAGCAAAACTGCAAGCGAACAAACATATATATCAAAAGTGACAAAAAATTCAACAAAAGGGAACTAAAAATGGCATAAAAGTGAATACTGACTGATCCCTTTGATTATTTTGAAAATCATGTGAAGGCCATCCATATTTTCCAAGTCTTCACAAACTCTGAATACTTCCATAAGTTTCCTAAAAAAATCTTGCTGCATGGGAAATACAAAATAAAAAAGGTAAATCTAGAAGGAAAATGGAAGGAATTTACATATTTATAAGTTTTAAGGCACCCTTACATACAGATGATCGTTGAGATGTGTAAACTTCAGAACAAAAAGGGAAAAATGCAATAGGATTGACTACGTAATCTTTCTAAATTTGCAAACAATATAAGACTTGGTAAATAGTAATTCACGTTGGTATAATGGTGCGAGTAAATCAGCAGCATAACCATCATCAGTATCACATAAGTATCAATTACTATACCCATAAATGTAGAAAACTTGGTTGGAAAAATCAAAAAGCACACTTCTCTACCAAAAAACGATAAAAACATTCCCCAAAATTTTTGTAATCCATGGTAACTTTCATATAAATTTATTTAAATATAAGAACAGAGTGAACAAGTTAGAGTAAGAAAAAACTGCAAATGTTACATGCATGAGAAGTCATGGATGACTCAAAATTAACTATCTAGTCTGTCTTATCCTTCAGTCCTTTAATTACTGGGTGATAAATATCAATTACCATCCCATACAAGTTGAAACTTGGTTGGAAAAATCAGAAAGCAAACTTCTCTACCAAAAAACGATAAAAAACATACCCCAAATTTTTATAATCCATGGTGACTTTCATATAAATTTATTTAAAGATAAGAAAGTGAACAACTTAGAGTAAGAAAAAACTGCAAATGTTACTTGCATGAGAAGTCATGGATGACTCAAAATTAACTATCTAGTGTGTCTTATCCTTCAGTCCTTTAATTACTGGTTGATCCCAAATCATTTACAATGAAGGAGACTAATCTATGAAGAGAATGCATGCACATATACAAGTGATTTATTTCATCTTACATCACTTAAAATTAGTTCCGCAAGCCGTGATTGATCTGTATTGCAACTCTCAACCACCATCTGTGAACAAAAAAGAGGATTAACTTCACTGAAGCTTGATAGATAAGTTTAAACAATCAAAAAAAATAACACTGCGCCAAAATTCAACTGAAGTACAATAATATCTACCACAAATTGTGTATTACAAGCTACACCAATATGTGTTTTGCAACAACAATTCACACAAAAAGTGTGTGCAACAAAAACTATTAACTTGTAAATGACACTGTAAGAAATAAATCACACGAATAATGCATACATATTGATGCTTATATAAACAAAAATCATTGATCAATTTCATACACTAAATAGAATGCTCAATAATTATTACATATAAAATATATCCTATTAGGACAATTCATGCTAATTCCCACCCCAATTATAGCCTTCAGGCTAAAAAAAGTACAATTTGCATTCTAATGAGAGGGGTATCAATCCATCAAATAAGAATTGCATGCTAGCCCATGGAATTCACTTCACAAGGTCAAGCTTGTTTTAGATCTTTTATTTCCTTGGGCTTGGGTGATGGTTCCCATATTAAACTACACAAGGACTATAGGGTGAGAAATGTCGGACATTTTCCATAGACCTGTCTGCCAATATAATGTCCAAAATGCTCCTATAGTTCAATTTTACTCTTCTGATTCTACCATCTCTTGGGATTTTTCTTTTTATGTATACGGTAATCTCCAAATTATACTCAGTTGAATTTTATCCATATATCATCAAATCCAGATAAGAGAACTTGGTAATTTGACAGTTAGATTATTTTGAAGCAAATCTTATTTTCCAGTTTATCACTTTATCTCCCAACAACAATTACTTCCTTTCTGATGACTCAATTAGTAAATAAATTGCTCCTTTAAAAGTTAAATATCTTGTTTGGACTGCTGTCCTAATCCAAAATAATACCAATGATTTACTTTAAATTCACTAACTCTTACAAGTTTGTCTCCTGATTTTTGTGTAGCACACCAGATTGATCTATGGCAATGCTTCTAAATTGTTTTTGACAATGCTGAACAGTTTCTTGTTTGGTGGTGTTGATAAAGATCAGTTTTTCCGCAAGGATTTCCAGAAGCTCCTCTACTATTTTGAGAGGCTTTGAAACCAATAGAGATGCCAAATGATTTTGGCCTCGTTCTTCATTTAAATTTACTTGGTGGATAGGGATCGGGAGAAATGCTAGAATTTTTCCCTGGACAAGTGCCACATTCATCTAGGATTGTGTAGTCTGCAAAGCTTCTCTGTAATATTCTGCTGAAGCTCTAATTAGGGGTTGCCTCTTCGGTTCAGGTACAAAGAAATTAGTATGCAGTGTTGCATGTTTGCTACATTTCTTTTTAGGGTATAGTTTTGAAGATTTTGTATCTGCTTGCACCTGTGTCTCTCCTTTTTCTCTTCATAGATTCTTTTTATCAAAAAATCTATAATTATAGGCTGAAATTTTTGTTTAGGATAGTTCATTAACATCAGGTTGTCAAGCAAACTCTACTTTGGCTAATGGACGACCAGGTTGTTGGTCTAAAATGATGATCAGAATTGGACTTTGTGTTAGGAATTAGACATAAGGGAAGAGATATTTAGTTGGATAAGTTAGAATAGTTAGTTAGTTAGAGAAGTTAACCAGATATAAATAGAGGGAACAAAGGTAGAAGGATTTATTCAGCTTTGTTATTTGTGAATTGGGCAGCAGCACATTGTAGAAGGAAAACCCTTGGAGGAGAATTGTTTCCTTTTCTTTCATACCCTCAGCTCAGAGATGGTAGGATAGGTTCAGCTAATAAAATTTCACTAGAAGTGATCAGGAACACTACCAAAGCAAAATAATTAGTAGTGAATCCATTGTTTGAGTCAATTTTATGAATGACCTTTTTACCTTATCATTCTCTGTTCTCTTTCTTTATTCTCAGTGTCAGTTAGCTGATACTGTTTAAGTCCAGATAGAATCCCTAGTTGATTCTACTATTTTATTCTCCTGCGAGATTCCAAAGTAGGAACTACAATAGGCATTCGGAAGGAATAAGGGAAGAAAGTTAAGTCTGTACCTTTTCTATTTGATATTATAGTATGTTCTACCTATATATAGATAGAGGTGTAGTAGTAGCTTCCCTCTGTAAAGTTCTGTTGAAAGGCCGTATGAGAACAAGGTTGGGATATAGGGTGCAAGGTAAGGTAGTTGATGAAAAGATTGTGATTGATAATGTGGGGTTTAATTTGCCATATTGTTGGTGGTAATTCCATAAACTAATGATAATTGCACGCAAAAATGGTTCCAAAAAGTAAATCAAAAACTTGCATGAATGGATGGATGAATTTCAATTAAACAAACGAAGGTTGTAAAGCAACTAAAACAAGTACTTTCAAACCTTAAGAATCAACGGAAGTGTTGACAATTCAACTGTGGGCAAGTCCCTTGACTCACTGTTCACACTATGAAATGCCTCACCTGAAATATACAGCAAACAGCAAGACCAAGTCCATAAAGCACCGAACAAAACAATTCAGCAATATAATCGCTTCCCCCTCCTTTTTGTCTTTAACTATAAGTTTAAATTTATTGAAATAGTCATGCCTACAAAAAGTAAAACTTGACAGTTTCTCATAGAATGTATACACAAGCTGCAGCAATCTACACCCAAAATAATGGTTGCATCAACTCAGCTCCAGGACCAATACAGTCATACCATATGAATTTTACACCATAGTAAGAAGGAGTGCTTTATTTACTCCAGTTCAAGAAGGAATTCCATGTACCGCACCAAATGGCATTTAAATGGTAAAGCAGTAATTGTTTAAAATTAAGAATCAGAACATCAGATAAATAAATCACTAAAACAAAGGCATATAGTAGCAGAAGCAAAAAAAAAAATCCTGAGTTATATTTTCATTAATAATAAAGTTAACAATAAAATAATATACAGGAATTAAAATAGTATTAAAAAATTTCAATAATTCTAAAAGTTAATGAGATATTTAGTAGATAAAAAATGTAAACAACATCCGGTACAAAGAGAGAATAATAAGATTCAAATTTTTCATTACTTACTATTTAAAGTATTAAAATTCATATTCCTTTGCACATTGCAAATATGGTCCCTGAATAAAACAAGTATATGAGTTAAGATCAGTTCCATAGCAGAAAAAAAAAAATAGAGAAAGATGTGAAGTAATTGAATTTTAATAGTTATATGCTACCATATGTAAGAGCAACCACCAGGGACTTGAAAGCTAAGTGCAAGTTCAGTAGCATATTCTGGATCTCTCCATGAAATAATTGTATCTGCATGACAAAGTAGTGTCCACCATCAAACTGACATACACAGTGAACCTTGGTATGCTTCAAGAACAAATGGTACACTACTAGTCATTACCTTCTTGTTTCCTGTAAATATCATCAGGAGAGATGCGATGCAAAAGTATGTTTTCATTGTCTTCTTCATCATAAACAAATAAGCCCAGATCTTCCGATCGCTGCATTATAAGATATTATGATGTTTCATTCATCACAATAAAAAACTATTGAGATCAATCAACCACCTATTTCTGTTTAACACCAGATTTTGTTGTCAACTCTAAATTGCATCTTTATGCACTAAATTAATAAAACATATTTCATCATTATCACCAATCATAGAGGAAACTACATACTATAAATTATTATCTTAATAAAATGCAAAGACAAAAGCCTTTGGCCATACACATAATCAGATATAAAGTGGATGTCAAGCATACAATGTAGAGAAGTGCTCATATATGCAACATACATGTTAGTCACAAGTGAAAGCTTTTATCAAAAAGTGCCCAAACCTCCAAGTAATCAACACTAATGCGAAGACAAAAGCCTTTGACCATACACATAATCAGATATAAAGTGGATGTTAAACATACAATGTACGGAAGTGCTCATATATGCAACATACATGTTAGTCACAAGTGAAACCTTTTATAATCAATAAGTGTCCAAACCTCCAAATAATCAACACTGACATGCCCAGTGCCTTGGTCATCCCATTTGCCATCACCATTCAGACGATAGACCTTGACACGCTGACATCCAATAAGAAGAAATACTTGAGTAAAGTGTCAATGTAAACATCTCAACCATTCAAGATACTGATATTGAAAAAAATTCCTGGTAACTTTTCCAAACGCCCATATTGCATTAAGTCAGAATTCAAAGCCCTCTTTTTCTTTCATTTTCCCAAACCTATATCTTACTGATTCCACCTTTTCTGATTCTTTTTATAGCAGATTAACTGCTTCAATAACTCTTAACAGTTTAAGTGCGTTTTGGATATTGCCAAGTCACATTTCCAATAGATAAAATGGGTTTCTAAAGTACCTATCATGTAAGGGCAGATATTGGAGTTGTGAGAACAATTTTGCAGAGACCATAATTGACTATGAAAATAAATTAAAATGTTCAGTTTTTATGTTGTCCTAATTTCTTCTGGATGTTAAACCCTTCTAGGTATCTACATCTACATTTTAGAAGGGGTTTAAATTTAACAAAAACTAATCATGTTTTCACTAGGAATGGTTGGCTGCTTGAATTATAAGATGTCATAAATTTCTGTCTTACATTACAAGCAAAGATAGACCATTAACCTATAAATCTCTGTTATTGGTTTGACCATAGTTTTTCTCGGTCTTCCCCTACTCCTTACAATTTTCATTCTATTTGGCCAATGCTCCTAACTGGCATTGTAGTCAAAATTGATTTCCAACACTGGAATGGAATGTATACACGGGTGTAGGATTGTAAGATTGTGTGAAACATAACCTACAAATAAATCACATTAAACCTCGCTAGGATAGGTTTTGACGCCATCTTAAAAGTGGACCTAACTTTGCATAACTGACTTATAAGATAAAGGTTGCACCCTACTTATTTAAATTATAATTTGATCATATCTCTAGTCGATATAGAGTCTCCAACAAGAAACAAATAAACACTCCAATAAGTTGTTGGTCGTGTATAACATAGTGCAAAAACTGTAGGAAGAGGAGGACCACAAATGCAAGTGAAATCATTAAAAGTAACTTGGATCCAATGACCTTTTTGACCACGTGATTTATGACATAAGACAATGGCATGCCAATGAAAGCATTAAAAATAGTGTAGATGATCTAAAGGGAGAATTTTAGGACATGGCTTATAACATAACACAATGTCATCCTTTGTTCCCAGCAGCTAATCACATCTAGCAAGGGAAGGTCTTTTGTTGAACTTGGATAGGTAAGATACAAGTAGTGAACAAGTCAAAGTTGAATCAGATGATAAAAAAGTTTATAAGCTTGGCAAAACGCTGTTCATTTAATGTGGCTGCTTAATTTAATGAATAATATTAGTCCAAGAAAATGTGAAAATAAGAGCTCCATGTTCCAAATAAGCCATTTCTGCGCAACATCCATTTTGTGCTAATAAGGATGCTTAAATAGTTGTATTATATATGTGCAAAAAGCACAAACAGAGAAGAAAGACTAATGTGTCTTTGACTTGTAATCATTTAGTCTTATTTGCAAAGATTGAGGACGAGAGACAGAGAAGAGACATAGGTCCTTGAACATGCCCGATATTGGAGAGAAAACTTGCCAAAATTGATGGGTAGGCACTGGAAATGAAGAAGCAACCTTTAGAAATCCGAAAACTCACCAGAAGATCAACAGTGAGCACTGCACATAGCAGAACTGGAACAGAGGAGGGTTGAGGAGCAGAAGTTGCAAAACAGAAGAAGGTGCAGGAGCTATGGCAAAAAAATGTAGAGCACACAGAAGGGAAACAAGTGAGAATGAACAAAAAAATGCATCAGATTTATGATGGGAATTTTACAAGTTGGGCACCAAAAATCCCTGAAAAAGGCTGGTGCTCAGGGCCAAACTTGACTTTTGTCATTTCTAGACTGTAATGGCCACTATAAATTTTGGGCGCAAAATGTGCAACAGCCAGGAGCAACACAATTGCCCTTGGAGTTGGAGAAGCGGCAGGGTGGCACAACACTCTGCTCCAGCCCTATTAGCACTTGATTGATAGCTACAGCCAGCTCATGACAAAAAATATACAGCTTCAAGCAAAAAATGTTAACAGACAGAATCAAGAACCCAATCAAAGAACAGAAACTACAAAATCTGGGTTAAATAATAGAATGAGCATTTCTTTTTTAATTTAAATGAGTTTTTACTTTACTAGTGACTAAAGAACTGTCAAAACTGAGCATAGGCAAACTCAAATGCTAATGTCGATGTGCTATATGTCCATATTACTGTTCATGCCACAACTCATTGTTGCAAGAAAAATGTAGTATTGGACTCCTCATGCTAAAGACTTAACATCTCGAACATGGAAATAGACCCAATAACTCTTACTAGGATAGGCTTTGATTGACATTAATACCATCTTAGAAACACCTATCTGTATTCCCTTATACAGAGCTCCATAAGCACTCGATAACAAACCTATTATCAACTAATCATCCAAATCCAATCATGAGTTTTTAAAGGGCCTTGACTATCACATTACAACGTTATGTCGGAAATCCTACTTTTAATTACTTCCTAACACATCATATAAGTAGATACTATATACTATTAAAAAATTCTCAAATGAAAAGTCCAAAATTTAGAAAAAAAAAACAAAGGAATAAAACAACTATTAGTTTATCACACCAACGATATAAAAGAATAAACGCGTATTCAAGCAAGAGCACTATCCTCCACTTCGTTGCCTTTCATGTTTCTAAGAATATCAACATATTAAAGCATCGTATAAAGCATGACACTACTAACTGAGTGATAATTAACAATACACAGTAAACCGCTCCAGCTGAATACAAAAAGCCGTAACACTTACTCACGCGTTCACTAATTCATCAATAAAACAAATTGATATGCGAACTCTGACCACGTCGAATAGCAAAGCAAAATGCAATTACATCCACTAAAACTCGAGGAATAAACATAGAAGCTTTCAACTACTCATAAAGCACACTTGCCTGTATCGAATTAGCGTTAGTCTGCGATTTCTCCGGAGCACCCATCGTATGCAGCAACTCAAAATTTCAAAGCAAAAAAAAAAAAAAAAAACAGAGAGACTGAATTTTGGAGTTCAAATTAGGGTTTGGAGGACGAAAGAAGCGTGAAAGGAGAAAACAACTATAGCAAGGTAACCGAGCTTAGGGGAATCAACAGGAAACCCTAACCGCCATTGACGTAGCATGGTGAAGGTTCCACATATACACTCTCTTGTTTCTCTCTCATATAATATTTTCCGTGCAAGAAGAGTGTGTCTCCCTGACTTAGTTTATGCAAAGGAGAAACAGAAAACAAATACGCGTGAGTGAAATACCGAAAACACCACTATGTTCCCGCTGAAATTACTAATGCGCCATTGGCAACTGAAGTTTACTTTACACGTGTTTGTCACCGGATGGATTCCGTCCATCCTTCTAAATTATTTTGATATGTATATATAAAAGAAATTTTATTTTGTGCCTACATTTTATAATATTAATTTTATTTTTTATAACATAATTATTTATTAATTTTTATAAAATATTAATTAATAATTTTAAATTTACATAGGTAAAACATAAAAATATAAATTATATATATATATAAACTAAAATTACATTCGTTATGATGAATAATCAAATATAATTTTCTAAAATATAAAATTACTAAAAAAAATTCAAAACAATAAAAAAGCTTACTTGGAATGAAGAAAAGATCAACGGTGAACAAAGAGAAAGGAGAACAAAACTTATGACGAACAAAGAGGAACGAGAATAATCTATAACGCTTAAACAAATGAAAATGATGAATGATGCGTGAAAGGAGGGCGAATATTAAAGAACACTGCAAAATCACTGTGGGAAGTGTACAAGGTGAAAATCACAATGCAATGGGGATACAATACACTTTAGTGGTGCGAAGAGGCTGATAGCGAAAAAAGTGGCAAAGAAACAATGAAGAAAGGGTAGTGGTGTAATGTGTTGTTGGAAATAGTCCAAGTGAGTTAAAAGTTTCACATTTGATAGGATAAACAAAATTAAACACTATATAAAAATAAGGGTTAAATATGTTTTTGGTCCCTCAAGTTTCAGCGAAATTTGAAATTAGTCCTTCATTAAATTTTTTGATCAATTTAGTCCTTCATCTTTAAAAATGTGTGAATTTAGTCCTTTTAATCAAATTTTGTTAAGTTTATTGACATTTCAAACGCATTTCATGATAGTATTTGAATTATTTACATCGTTTGACACATTTTTGCTTCAATGTTAACTCAAATATTATCATAAAATGCATTTAAAATGTCAAATAAATTTCATAAAATTTGGTAAAAAGGATTAAATCCATGCATTTCAAAAGATGAAGGACGAAATTGGTATAAAGTTTCGAAGAGGGACTAATTCTAAAATTCACTGAAACTTGAGGGACTAAAAACATATTTAACCCTAAAAATAAAAGTCCATAACACAATTATTTTAAAGTTTTGGGATAAAAATGGTGTCATAACCCATATATAAAACAATATAATCCAGCGTGTGCTTCATCAACTAAAAGACAAGAGAATAATTGTGCATGCGTAGGGAAATGAAAAAGTAGAACATTTTTAACTCTTATCAATTATTTCATGACGGTTAAGTCATCAAATCGTTGTGATTTTTATGTTCCACGACAATTTTAGGTCAAACCATCATTTTTTAAGCTTCACAATGGTTTCTAAGAAATCTATCATAATTTTTCAAAATTTTTATTTTGTTGTATATTACGAACATGCCATCACGTTTTGGTTTCACTATGTTAGCACGATAAACATCGTAAATCAACTTTGTTGAAAAAACTTTTTACACTAGTGCAAAGTGTTCACCTAGTTCTCAAAATATTTATTATAAAGATAATAGTTAAAAAATTTAAAATCAAAACATCAATATATATAATTTGGTAAAAAAATGAACCATCTAAATATTTAAATATTATTGAATAAATACCATAATAATTAAAAATATCAATATATAATTAAAACTAGTAAATAACTCTATTAAAAAAATTACAAAAAAATCGTAGAAAAAATAAATAAAGTATCGTGGGTTACATATATAATTCTATGTTGTTACTCAACTTATTTACATTTTTTAACAACGTCTTTATATCTATTTTTTGAATAAAAATAGAATAAATTTGTGTCTTTTATAACGAAAAATTGTGGCAATATAATTGATTCAAACCATTTGAATAAGTTGGTTTGGTTCGGTTCTTGAAAAAAGAAAAAAAAAATCATACATTTAAGGTAAATCATATTTTTATAAAGGCCTAAATATCTTTTTGTCCTCGTTTCTTTTTTTACCGAATGTTTAAAATGGTCATCATTTTCGCAATTCGTGTTTTATTTGATCATTTTCTCTTACGCTGTTTAAATCATTAACGAAGCATTGTTCAATTTATTACCACAACTATACAATACACGTAATACATCCTAATACCAAATCCTAAATCGTGCCAAATATACAATGCTCCGTTAATGATTTACACGTTACAAAAAATGATCAAATAAAACACAAATTGTAAAAAATAAGTATCATTTTAAACATTAGGTAAAAATTAGGACCATTTTAAACATTATGTCAAGATGAGGACCATCCGCAACAAACTGCGAAAGGTAAAAATTAAGCCTTTTATAAAAGATATTTTTAGCTCCAAAAGAAAAAAAAAAAAAAAAAATAATGTTAGTGAAGTTGGAAGTTGGAAGTTGAAAGACACATTAATTAGTGAAGACAAAAACAATCAGAGAAGAAAGTGGGTTATCCCTCTGCACTCCCAATTTTCCTCACTTCCTTTCTCTCTCACACTCACAGAGAAGCACTTATTTTCAGGATTTCTGATTTCCTTCAAAATGCAATCATCCATTTCTCTCTCTTCTTCTTACGCTTCCACCGTTTCGGGACAACGTCACGCTTTTTCTCTCTCCGATGGCAGCCTCATCCCTTCGACTATCCGCTTCTGTGGTCTCCGCCGCCAGGCATTCACTTCCAGTTCCCTCAATCACCACTGCCGACGGCGCCGGCAGCACTCCGCCGCAGTGACCGCCGCGCTTTCGAACAACGGTACTGGTCCCACATTGTTCGACTACGACTTGCTCATAATCGGCGCCGGCGTCGGTGGACACGGCGCCGCGCTTCACGCCGTTGAGAAGGTACGCTCAGCGCTTCTGCTTCCAACATTTGGATCACTGAAAACCTTACTCTAGAGCGCGCGCTCTGTGGAGTTGGATAGTTCAGCTGAATTTTGTAATGAATTAGAGGAGTTAGTTTAATTGAAGCTGAAATAAAAGTTTCGTTCACTCTTTTTATGTTTTGATTACAGTTTTGTGCTAACTTTAAAGTTTTACTTTGTTACTCAAAGTGTATCTGTTTCCCTCAGTTTATTTTTTAACTTGTTTATACGTGAGAAATGTTGCACCAAATAAGTATTTGGCGCGTAACCTAGATTAACAGCAAACAGCGAAGCTTTAAAACTTAGAGGACTGAGCTGAAAAAAAGAAGAAGATGAGAGACAAAATGTATTTTAGCCGTTAATTAATGAGTATATTGCGTATTGGTAAAGTATTATGTTATTTGAAGAAGTTATGAAGCGAGGAAGTGGTTTTGCAGGGCCTGAAAACGGCCATTGTTGAGGGAGATGTGGTTGGAGGGACGTGTGTGAATAGGGGCTGTGTTCCTTCTAAGGCACTTTTGGCTGTGAGTGGTCGTATGCGAGAGCTGCGGGATGATCATCACTTGAAGTCGCTGGGTTTGCAGGTAAAAGTATTGTGTTGGAATTGAATTGTGTTTAGAATTTTAGAATATAGTGTGCATTGCGGCAGAGAGATTGGTTGTATTATGATTAATTTGCTATTTTAGGTTTCTGGTGCTGGGTATGACAGACAAGCAGTTGCTGACCATGCTAATAATCTCGCTTCGAAAATCCGTGGCAATTTGACCAACTCTTTGAAAGCTCTTGGAGTGGATATTCTCACTGGTTTTGGAACCATTTTGGTAAATGACATGTGCTCGGTGGTGTGAAAGATAAATAATATTGTGATTGCCTTTGGAAATTGAATTATTTGGGGCAAGGCTTGACTTTTGACCATAAAAATGCAAAATGGCAATTTTAAAATATTTGTCTGCTGCCTTGTCTGTGATTCCATGCAGGGTCCTCAAAAGGTGAAAGTTGGCTCTTCCAACAAAGTGGTAACTGCAAAAGACATCATCATTGCTACTGGGTCAGTTCCTTTTGTTCCGAAGGGCATTGAAGTTGATGGTACGCCGTACACTACATGTTTTATCTTTTCTCTTCATGACGTTATTGCTTTATGCTAGCATCTCTAGTTTTACTTAGGGAAAGGATTTGATTATAGGCATATCTTCCTGCTACCTGAAACTAGGATGTACAATATCATCTATGAGATAAGAATCATATCAGGCCACTAGTGGCATAACAAGTAGAGTGCTATCAGTTATAAAAGCAGTTAGCACCCAATGGAAAAAAGAAGCGATCAATTTGGCATTAGAGAGATGTTTTGATGGATAAGATATTAGACAGTAGTAAAATGTGTATAAGGAGAGGGAGATCTATATTCACTTATATTTTTAGACTGTTCGTCATGTTTACTGTTTTTTTTTTCTGTCGTAACTTTTATTTAGTTTCAAGTGAAACCTCACCAAGTATATACATTCAGGGAAGACTGTGATTACCAGTGACCATGCACTCAAACTGGAGACTGTTCCAGATTGGGTAGCAATTGTAGGAAGTGGCTATATCGGCCTTGAATTCAGTGATGTTTATACAGCTCTTGGAAGTGAGGTATTACTTCTCCAGTCTTCTTTTTTCTCCTTTCACCGTTGTAATTTTTTCATTAGAAGAACATGCGATAGTTTGCCCTTTTTTCAGGATGTTTGAAAGCTTTTTATATTATTTCATTGTTCGTAATAGATAGAAACCTAATTAGTGCATGAGTGATATAGTTGCTAATAGTAATAATAATATACTGCAGGTTACTTTTATTGAAGCTTTAGACCAGCTCATGCCAGGATTTGATCCTGAAATTAGCAAGTTGGCTCAAAGGGTTCTCATAAATCCCCGGAATATTGACTATCATACTGGAGTTTTTGCATCAAAGGTAATCACATCTGGTGATTTCTAATATATTATTTTCTTGGGTAGCTCTGAACTGTCAGTCATCATCTCCTCTACATAGATCACTCCTGCAAGAAATGGAAAACCTGTCACGATTGAGCTCATTGATGCAAAGACCAAGGAACAAAAGGACACTTTAGAGGTACCCTAATGTTTTTCCTTAATGCTTTTAATTAATCAGTTAATTCTTATCTTTTCTCCCACACAAACACTAATTAGTAAAGGCTGATTGGAGAACATGTGACCAATGAACACACTCTTATCTTTTGTCGTATTCATAGTATAGTAGGACACTCTTAATGCAGCATGCTCTCACGCTATGAGAGACCTTGTAATAACCAAGATCACATTTTCAATATCCAAGTGGTTAATATACTCAACTTCAATAAATCATAACTGTACAGCAGTAAATGTGCATGTGGCTGAGAGTAACTGGAACAGAAGTGGTTAATAATCAAGGATTTCACCTTCAAGCTTTTTGAAATTTAATTTGTCTGTGTTTAGCTTTAGTGGCTGGTGGCTTCTGTATCCCCATTGAATTTTGTAATTCAAGCTCAAATTCTTCGACATTTGAAGTGTTAAGGATGGGATTTGCAAGTGCCGTACCAAGGCAGCTTTCTGGAAATTCTCAATTGTAAATGACATTTCCAATTTTTTGCAATCCATCCATCTATGTGTCTTCCCATCCATATGTGCATACATGCATGCACACCCACCCACCCACCCATGCCTTTACATTCATGTTTAATTACTGACTTCTTAAAAGCTGATGCTTCTGATTTGCTTTAGGTGGATGCTGCGCTAATAGCAACTGGAAGGGCTCCTTTCACACAAGGTCTTGGATTGGAGAATGTATGCCTTTCTAACTGAAATGCCTTTATGTTAAAATCTTTTCCTCAAAGGAAGTGATTGGGTATTTGGATATTCTTCTTTACTTCTTCCCGCAGATTGATGTTGTAACACAGCGTGGTTTTGTTCCTGTGGATGAGCGCATGCGAGTACTTGATGCAAATGGAAACCTGGTTTGTTTCAAAAGTTTCATGTACGCATTATTTTTTCTTGGTCTGACACATTTTTACTGATTTAGGGTATGATGGAATGATAGGTTCCTCATTTGTATTGTATTGGTGATGCAAATGGCAAGATGATGCTTGCTCATGCTGCCAGTGCGCAAGGAATTTCAGGTAAGAAACAAGTAATTTTGCTTGTAATATTTGAGTCATTTGCTTCCTTTACATAATAAAAGGTTGTTGAATAGTGGTTGAACAAGTCACTGGAAGAGATCATGTGCTCAATCATTTAAGCATACCAGCTGCTTGTTTTACTCACCCTGAAATCAGCATGGTTGGATTAACCGAGGTATATAATATTTTCTTTTTGTTTATGTTGCGGCTTCCACCTGCTCCTTTTTTCATTCTTTCATATGCATGGCTATCTGTCCTCTCCTCTGTTATTCTGCTCTGTTACTCCCTTTCCCCTTCTATTATTTTACATCCAAAATTTCTTCTTGTTGACCTTCACTCAGATGAACTCATTAATTATGCTTAAACCCATTATATGCAGCCTCAAGCAAGGGAGAAAGGAGAAAAGGAAGGTTTTGAAGTAAGCGTTGCCAAAACAAGTTTTAAAGCTAACACAAAGGCCTTAGCTGAAAATGAAGGGGAGGGTCTTGCAAAGGTTATATTTCTGTTTCTTTTTCCTTCATTCTCTTATTCTACAAAAGCTTATTTGGGTTGGATTGTAAAGGAAATGATGTTAAAACATCTAAATTTTTAAATTCTGGTTAGTGCAATGATTTTTAATTGTGATTATAATAGGGATATTTTTGGAAAATTATTGATCCCCTTGCTAAAAATTGATTTTGTTTTCTCGATATTGTAACCATTTTACAAGCTTGAATAAAGTGAGAATGGATTTTGTCAAACTACCCAAATATGATTGTGGACTCTCCCAAATAAAAACAAACTGTGGGTCTTAGCGCACTTGATTTTTAAGATTGGGATGCTGTTACTGGGACTGACGGATTTTATCCTCACATCCCCTACCCCGCCAGATCCTAATAAAGGTCTCTTGGTCACCAAAAATAATCTGAAGAAATTGGACCTAGCAGTTAGAGGCTGACTATGAGTTATCTACAAAAGATTATTACTTTGGTGATATCAATGCTATTTGGTTTAGAGCAGGAGTCCTGGCTTGGTTCTTTATCAGCTTCTTTGTTTACTTTTTTACGCTGTTTTCCTGCAGTTGATATACAGGCCTGACACTGGAGAGATACTAGGAGTTCATATTTTCGGGTTGCACGCAGCTGATCTCATCCACGAGGCATCCAATGCAATAGCATTAGGAACATGTATTCAGGTAAATTTTCCCTTCCAAAGCTATGAAATGTGAGAGCCTGGGATTTGGTTCTTAATGATCGCCTCTGCTACACTGACAAATAAATAAGGTTCTTCATGCCGTAAGGATCTTTTTATCCTTTATGCCTGTCTGTATGGTAACTCCCACATCAATGCAGGATATAAAACTTGCCGTTCATGCTCATCCGACTTTGTCTGAGGTGCTTGATGAGCTGTTTAAATCAGCAAAGGTGAGTTAATCCACAATTTACTTCCAGACTTGCACGTTCATACACACAAATAGTTAGTTACGCCTGGTGCTTTAATACGTGCTCTCCTCTTCAATTACTAAAATCAGGTTAAAGCACAAGCTTCTGCACCAGTAAAGGAAGCAGTTGCAGTTTAATCTACCCTGAGTATCCGCTTTACGAGAGTTTCATGTTCATGTACAATGGAGTTTCAATGCATTTCACATCTTCTGGCGGAATACTTCAACTCATTCAGAATCCAATAAAAGAAGGAAACCGATAAAAGGAGGCTCAGAATGGATGAGTGCCGCATATATTATTTTGTTGGCATATTGTTAGTGTCCGACAAAGATTATATTCCTTTCTCACTTCAAATACTCGTTTTCTCCAAGTTGCAGCCTAGATGCCGTCATGTTCAGTGTGTAGCAGTTGCCTATTTTTCATGTTCCCGTGCCTTTGCGAGTAACCTATTTTTCAGTGTTTCAGTTTTGAGGCGAACATAAACTGTCAATTTTTCTTGTATGCTCGATCGTGTTATGAAGTGACTATATAACGCAGTCCCCATAAAGCAATTTTGGCCTACATTTAGAATTTTCTGCCTCCATTCTTTAATTGGTATCGATCTTTGCCGGACATATGATATGCCAAGAAGATGGCGAAGCACAGTGATGAAGTTATTATTATCATGATGTAAATCTTTATGAATCATCTAAAATATTGTTGTCCACATGTTCGTGTCTGATTATAAATTATCATATATTTTAAATACTATCATTTTTAAATATATCCTTAACACCAATTAAAATTAATGTTAATGCTGGTCTGCTGTTCAAATGAGGAGGTTAGAAGACACATTTGTCGAGTCGTCAACTTCATACATCAACCATTCTACAACAGTTGTAGCTCAAGCCACAAATAACATGCCATTGCTTTTCTAAATTTTTTTTCTCTAAATTTTTATAGAGAAGGTTCACCGAACAAACCTTATTCCTTCACACAACTCAAGTAGGGATGTAAAAAAACGATACCCACGATTACCTCCGAAATCCCTACTCGTGCTACTTGATGTGGGTTAAGGAAGGTTTGTTCAGTGAACCTTCTCTATAAAAAATTAGAGAAAAAAAAATAAGAAAATAATGAAATGAAAAATTTCTTTTGTTCAACCAACTCGGCATACAACTCAGTGGTTGTCTGTAAACCAACTTCACTTTATTCAACAATGGCTTTACTTCATAGCAACTACTGTAGTTGCGAAGGCATCAGGATGTGCTCCAATCCCCTCATCAATGGCATGCTATTGGTGGCTTGAGCTACAACTGTTGTAGAATGGTTGATGTATGAAGTTGACGACTATACATTCATTCATATATCACAATCACCAATACAATTACATTCTCAACCAGATGAATTTATACGCATCAGTCAGCGTAATTGTGAAAACGCTTCTTTAGGCTATGATGAGCATATCACAAATAGCGATTAAAAAAATTATGAAAGGACCTAGATATAATTTTGAAGCAATCGTTTTTCTCCATCAGAACCCTCTCCGAGCAATGACGAAAAGACACAAAAACCTCAACTAAAAGATTCAAATAATCCACGTTCAACACCAATTCAACAACTCACCTTGTTTCTCGGTTTATGCATTGTAAGGTGTAAAACTTCTTTTCAACTTGGGCCAAAATGGTTTCCAAACACACCCTATATAATCAGCCAGCCATGTCTCCTAAACCCTTTCGACCTTTTTCTCTTCCCAATTGAAACTATATCCAAAAGCATGGTGACAAAGTGCTAAGCTAACCATTAAAAGCAAAAACAATCTACCTTCTCTTTCCAGAATTAAGACAACAAATATTCAATTCTCACCCACAGAAATGATTAAAAAGTTAACACTCATTCCATTTGATAAAAAAGAATGCAAGGGTCTTCTTCCACAGAAAGCAGAAAAACAAAATTATAAGAGTACTGCATTCTCTGAACAAAGTAATTATACTACTGAAAATTGATTTCAAACAAAGTTTACCGTTTAAAAGAAAAAAGAAAACAAAGCTTAAAAAACCCTAAAGGTTCCGTTAGAAAGTGCTGCCACTTTACTCTTCCTCGGAAACAGTTTCCCCACTCTTCTTGTTGTGCTTCCTAGCGTACCTCTGATTCCTCAGAAACTTGGGGTCCATCTGCACCAATTGGTAGCAATACAAACGCATAAAAAAAAACACAATTAAATAACCCAAAAAAAAAAAATACACATCCGCATAACACAAGATAAATTTCAAAACCTAAAAATTAAAAAAAAAAAACAATTTACCCCTTTGGTGGAAGTGTGGCGATGCCTCTTGGGCTTCTTGATGCCATTTTTGTGGGCCTTATAGGACTGGTTATGAGCTGTGTGATTCTTAGACTTCGCCATCTCTGAAATCAGAAAACGCAGAATGAGATATGAAAGGGGCAGAGAAAATTGCAAAATGCAGAATTAGAAGAACGTTGTGAGGGAAAATCGAATGAAAATACCAACAGAAGAGAAAGTGCTTGCACAGATGAGCCGGCTAGGGTTTTTCAACGATGGCTTTGTTGATTTATATACTGAGATGAAACCTTTTACCGTTTTTCTCATTAAATGACGATAATGCCCCGGCACAATCCAAAAAGGTCGAAACATAATTATAAATGTGAAAATGTGTGATTTTATTTTAGAGTTATAACAACAGGGCAAAGATTAAAAAACTACTCTAAGTCCAATTACTTACAAATTAATTTTGATTTTATTAAATAAATATTTAATCTATTATAATTATAGAATATTTTTTATTACAACTATAAATACATTTTATTTTCTTTAGTGCATCTTTTCGTTTTAGAATAATACAATCCACAATTTTACTCTTTAGTGCTTATTCATAGGTTCGTATAGGTGTGGTTCAATTTGATGGTGGAATCACTTTATAGTTTTCTATTTTATAAGGTTGTTTATTAGGTCTAATTATGTGAATGGCTATTTAAACAATTTTAAATAAATAAAACTGAATAGTTTGAATTGTTTTTAAGATTAAATCAAAATTTGAATAATTGGGACTGATCAATCTATCTTGGGTAATTTCTAAACTTAATTCTTAGTTCAACCAAGTTAATATTTAGTTATTCGTTATTTTAAATTTGTTTTGGTTTTAATATTCAATTTATAATTATAAATCTTTGTTTAGTTTTACTCGTGATACTTATATAGTCTATTTAAAAAAAATATTGTAAAAAATATAAAAAACAATTATAAGTTTTAATTAAAAAATTACTTTCAAAATTTATATTTTAATTTACTAAACTGAAATGCGAAACATATCTGACCCTAATTCCTAAAAATCTTATACAAATTTAATTAAGAAATTAAAAAATAAGACAACTCCAATAAAAATTCAACAAGATATTAGTGAAAAAACTCATTTAACTTTGTCTCAATTTTTTAAAAATCGAAATCTATCAAAATGTGGTTACATCTTGTAATTATTGAGAATTTTTAGATTTTAGTTGTATTATAAAACGAAATATCTCAACTTCAATTGCATGAGAAGTTGTTTTCCTTAATTTTTAGAATTTGTGTCAAAAAGTTTTCATTAATTTTAAAAATGTCATTGGTATTTTTTTTATTTAATTTTTTTGACAAAGATCTAAACTTCAATTATCTTTAAAATTCAAGTTTAAATAGTTTAAACACATTTAAGCTTCAGTTTTAGGTATACCCAAAGTCTAAACATCTGTTCAGGGTTATTATTTCTTAATCTATACTAACACAAAGCATTTAGTTCCTACAGAAGTGGTTTTCCTCCTTCCTCTGCCACTCCTCCTTCCTTATTCTTTCTTTGTTCTTGAGCACTTCCATCCTAAGTCGTCGAACCCGATTAGCCATTGTTGTTTAATGTTGAGTGAACAATGAATGACTTTTCTTTTTTTCTCCATTCATTGAGATGTTTAGTTGTCCTAATTTTTATATATTTCTAAAAATAAAAAATTAAATTAATTCAAAATTTTTCGTAAAACTAATTCGATGTTTACTAAAAGTTAAATAATCAAAAATATATTTAATTATTTTTTTATTACAAATAATTAAGGTAATATAAATTAAAAAGTCAATAAAAAAATGACCTAATACATAAAAAAAATGTTATTGGTACAACGTAGAGAGAGACTTTGAATGAAAAATCACAATTACTGACCTCCATTTATGGCTGCCAGCCACCACCTACCAACCAACCTTGGTCCTTCCTTCAATCTCTTGTGGGAAAATCAAACCAAAAAGGGTTAAAATTTTAAAAAAATAATATTAACAAGAAAAAAAAAACCAGTGCTGCATCAGTGTATTGCATTGCATTTCCACCACATGCGCAGACACGTGATCTAGGATCTCTCTCTCTCTCTCTCTCTCTCTCTGGGATCTGCTTCCGTCTCTTCTCAATTCCCATTCTTCATTTTCATTCCTCCGATCTGCGACTATTCTCTCTCACCCCAACACAACACACCACACATCATGTTCCTCTTCGACTGGTTCTATGGCATTCTCGCTTCCCTTGGTCTATGGCAGAAAGAAGCCAAGATTCTCTTCCTCGGTCTCGATAACGCCGGCAAGACCACTCTCCTTCACATGCTCAAAGACGAGGTTACCTTCCTCTCTTCTTTTCACCCTCTTCACAATTTTTTGTTTCTTCCCAATCGTTCAAAAATCATCTTTTTATAATTTCGATACTTGGTTGCAGAGATTAGTTCAGCATCAGCCGACCCAGCACCCCACTTCGGAGGAATTAAGCATTGGGAAGATCAAGTTTAAGGCTTTCGATTTGGGGGGTCATCAAGTTGCTCGCAGGGTCTGGAAAGACTATTATGCCAAGGTTATTTTTTTTTTAATTGCTTTAACCTCTTGATCTTTATGCTGGTCATCGATTTTTTATGTTTCTTTGGTGGTTATGAGCAATGGGTTGTGTGATTTTGGAGTTTCTGAAAGTGGGGTTTGTGTAATATGAGGCACTCCCAGTTGGATGGGATGGAACATGTAGCTGATGATAGGTTTTTGGGCTTTGTAATGGTTTATTGATTCCTTTTGTTTGCCTTTGTTTGCCCGATTGCTTTCCATGAGGTTGTGATGCAACCGACATGTTCATAACCTGGTTATTGTGTTTTTAGTTCCTTTAGGAACTTAACTTTGACTCTGTTTGGATAAACTTCTTCATGAACACGCTTATAGGAAAAGGAATTAAAGAAACATGAAATAAGTTTCTTTCATGCATAGGATAATAAAATCAGATTTTTGGCCATGTTCCTTCTTAATCATTTGTTGAGTTTACTAGCATTTCTACAATAATGTTTCTAATACATTGACTGGTTATGATTTCTTCACTGACCTTAAAAACCCAGCACCTACCTTTACTTCCATTCTGGCTTGTTCATTATGAAGTGCTAAATTTTCTGATGGGTGTTTTTGTTGATGAATTGTTGCTGTTTCCATAAAACTTTTACTCTGAACATTTATAGTTTGGGTTCTGGCTTGTGCAACTTTTTTTTCTGATTCTCTCTTCTGGTTAATAATTAGTATGACTCAACTGTCTGCTTGATTTTTCGCAAGTGCTCATGGATCCACCATAAATGCCTTCATAATCCCAGATGAGGCTCTTTGTATTTATCTGATTCATGGGAGGCAAAAATTAACTGTGGAAATTTCGCTGGTAGCACCTCTCAATCTTCTTGGAGGTGTTTACTAGTTGATTTCCTAACACATCCTGTTTTTCCCTCAAGAATGACAAAGAAATAACATGTACACAAGAGTGGAGAAACAATTAAAAGATGCCTAGGTTTGTGTACCAGGATGATTACCAGTCTTCCTAATAAATTGAATCATCCTTTTAAGCCTCAGAAGAAAATCACAATTGTAAATTGATGCATTCTTTCACTTTGAAACTAAAATATGAACTTCGTTTGGTCTATGTTGCTCATTATCTGGATTCATAACCTTTTCTATTCACCAATTCTGCTATATGTTTGATTCACCTTTCCACTATAGCTTCTTAAAGGCTGGTGGTGGTTTTTTTAGCATCAATAAGTTCTCCACCATAACTTGTTTTTTGGCATCAATGACTATGATGATGTTGTTGTTGTTGTTGCATACTTGAGAATTCTGACATTGCTGTCTTTCCAGGTGGATGCTGTTGTATACCTGGTCGATGCCTACGACAAAGAGAGGTTTGCAGAATCTAAGAAGGAGCTTGATGCTTTGCTTTCAGATGAAGGTTTGGCAGGTGTTCCTTTTCTTGTGCTTGGCAACAAGATTGATATCCCTTATGCAGCATCGGAAGACGAGCTTCGGTATCATCTGGGCCTCACCAATTTCACCACTGGCAAAGGAAAGATCAACCTCACAGATTCCAATCTTCGACCCCTTGAAGTGTTCATGTGCAGCATTGTGCGCAAGATGGGGTATGGTGAAGGCTTTCAGTGGCTTTCCCAGTACATCAAGTAGAGTCTTTGTTCATCTGTATTTCCCCTTTTTTCTCTTCTCAACTAGCACTGTCTGCAGTTACATCAGAAGATCTTTTGACTTTGTTTCTGCTTTTGATGATTTTTGATTGGATTATTTGATACAACTGCAGTGATATTACATGATAAAATTTGTATCTTGAAAGAATTTTTTGGGGAATGTTCTCCTTTCAAATACTCGATTCTGTTGTAGGTTGGTATGACTTGGCAGGAACTATTAATAAATCTGGGAGAATCTTAGTGCCTTAATTTTCTTCCTTGTTACATATGAATGGTGGCTGAGTTTTCTCTTATTTCTATGGTTTTGATTTTGCAAATAGGAATAGAGAAGTATTTTAACACATTGTCATTGTATTGTGACTATTTTTTTTTAAGGAAATCAAGGTTTTTCCAATGTCATCTTTTTCATTCATAAGGGTTTTTTATATTATGGATTTGATTATGCAAATGCAGAAGTATTAAGAAAAAGAAGATAAATAGAACGATAACTTTCATAATACTTAATGTTTCTTGGTTAAAAACTGTTAAAAGAATTTTTTTCACATAAATTCCAAAGGTGTAGAATTATTCATTGATTACCCTTGAAGACACCTTTTTCTGGCCGATGATTTTTTTTTCATACACATTTTTTGAATTTTACTACAGCACATTTATTTTTTGTCTTGTTGCATAATGAAGACATACACAACTTTCCAAAAGTAACTGATCATATTTTTGTTTCGTCACCATCCATTGTTTGAGTGTTTTGTTTTGTTTCTGAAATTATTATTATGACAACATTGTTTCCTAGTTCCATGTCAAACCCAATGACGCGTATCAGCCAATCAAAATGCAACGCTTGGCACTCTTCTTCAACACTTATTATTCTTTTTTATGTTAGAGATTGAGAAATAATTGAGAAGTTTTCTTACAAAATACATTTATATATTTTTCATTTATTATTTATTATGCTAAAAATTTGGGATTTAAATAAAATTACCTGATTCCTAAATAAGCAGGTTGTTTCAGGATGATCATGGTATAATTTAGCAAAATTAATTTGTAAAAATGAAAATTACATTCCATTTATATATTACTATTAAAAAATAATAAAATTATTTTTATTGTTATTATTAGAATTATAAAATTAAATATGAATAATTTTTATAATTTTATTTTCAAAAGATTTTATTTATTTTGTATGTAATTTTTTAATTAAAAAATTATTAAATTTTAACAAACGGTCCAATAAAAAAACAGTTCAAACTTAAAGAAACGACTATTTAAATAATAAAATTAGTAAAATAATTATTTTAATTTAAAAATAAAGAGTAAAATTGAAATAAAATATACTGTAAAAATCTTCTTTATATATATAGATATAAATAATTTAACATTATTTTTAGTTTATATGAAAATTTTAATTCATTATTTAGAAAATATTATATTAAGTGTAAATATTTACAAATATCTTAAGAGAATCTATACCATAACATTCACATAATAGTTTTATAGAATTTAATTAGAATAAACTCTCAAATGACTCTAATATTATATATATATATATATATATATATATATATATAAAATTCAATTTTAGAACTATAACTTAAAAGAGAAAAACTATACCTCACTACTATAATTTGAATTTATATGTATAAAATGAAGAAAGAGACAATTTTAATTTTTTTTAATTGAACAGATTACTCCGGACTTATAAAGGGCTGTCTAATGGTTTTTTAAAGTTATTATCATTTTGTTTGCTCAATATAATAGGTTTAATGTGTTGTTTTTGTTTTCTATTATTCTTATTATTATAATTATTAATATATATATCGACAAGTAACTATAGCTCCAACATTCAGACAACTTCCAGACTAGAGTGTTAATTTTGGTATATACACAGGTTTTTATCATGTTTTGAAGCATATATGATGCGATTACAGAAGTAATTTCATAGAGCGATAATTTGGACTTTGTCAGCGTCATTGTTTGAATAATAATTGATTATCCAAATAAATGCAACATGAGTATACTGAACGAGTATTAACTAAGTCTCAAAATTGATTCACTAAATAAAAAGATACAAAAATTTCAAAATTGGAAAGTGACTATTAAGGAACAATGACAGTTTACAAAAGACGCTCTGTATATAGCTTAATATCTTGGCCTCTCAGGTGGCAAATCTGAGTACTCTTGTTTCTTTTGGCTTTGAAGCTAACAATGCAAGTCGCATAATGAAACTGCATGTTAACTTACCCAACAACACCAAAAGTAATAAGAATGAAGCTCTAATACTTATCAGATGAAAAATTAAAGTAGAAAAGAAGAAAGAATGTGAAGAAACCATATATACGGATATTACAACTTCACAGCAGCTATTGCTTCTGGTTTAAAATCAACCCGCAGACCCAATACACGCCTAACTTCTGCTGGGGTTAATCTCCAGGTCATAGGACCAGAGTTCTCACCCCAGAAATCTAGAATCTCAGAAACCTTTTCTAAATTTAGAATTGTTGCCATTTGAGTAAGACGTGCAAACTTGTCTCTCACAGTTCTCTGTGTCATGACACTGAAGTGACTTACCAAAGCTCTAGCATCTCTGTCAAGCTGAAGACCACCTAGCTGACTAAATCTTTTCTGCATCATAATAACTTCTAGCCTTTTCACAATGAAGTCAACGATTAAGTGAACAAAAGTATCATAATTGTTAGAAGTCATTAGTGGCTGCAGCCAAGCCACATTTGTCTCAACAGAATGGAGAAGTCTCTGAACCCATGGGTCATTCACCTCATTATCTGCATACTCAGCCTCTGAAAGCTCATAACTAATTGTTCCAACGCTGTCTAATACTGGTCTTAATCGAGGTGTAATGGTTGACACGAGTTGTTCTATGCCGGCATTCAAAGCTTGCTTGAAAGCATTGTTGCTATCTGCCAACTCAGTCAAACAAGATTTTACCTTTTCTCGATCAGCTGGTGCAGGAAACACCTGCAATGAAGTTATTCAGTCAGTTAATTTTGCAAATTTAAACTTGTATATTATATAGGCAAAGCAAACAGACATAGAATAAAGAATGACCTATACATTATAAACCCAGAAAGGACAAATTTACATTGCGCTATATAATCTTAGCAGGTAGTTAAGTCTGTCTTCAGAATGGGCTAATGGAATATAACATTTTTCTGACATGACATGTGATGACAGTCCTATGTAGAGAGGAGCAGCAGAATTGGAATATAAGAAAGATGATGGTCATATCCATGAGGTAGAAAGAAAAACAAGTAATTTTCAGCCAAAAATAAAAGAGAAGGTAAGGCGACTATACTGAATTATGTAGGGAATCATGCATAGCGGAATTAAATGATCAAGCATCTGATGAAGATAGACAATTCCGATATTAGATAAGCTATATAACCAAATAGAACCCAAGTGTTGATGCTGAGAAGATGGAAGTAAACTATTTCAGAATGGTTGAAATAGGGTGAAGGTATAATAATAGTAGAGGAGGAGGTGGATCTTAGATGCACATGCAGATCGACTTTTAAAGTAGTAAATGCAGATAGAGGGATTTAGATGGAGGTTATTTAGAGTGTTATTATCATCTGGTCATGAGGTATGGGTTTTCAGAAAATCAGTAGACTGTCTGTATAGAAATGATGTCTGAGCTTTGATTGTATCTGCAGTGGTCAGGGAGTGAGGAGGGACCAAATAATAAGTTTATTTGAATAAGGATGGGCAGGGGTAGTATGCAACTATTATGTCTGTGCAGAAATAGCAATGTTAGATAATCTTAGCAGGCAGTTAAGTCTGTCATAAAGATGGGCTAATGGAATATAACAGTTTTGTGAAATGGGATGACAGTACTGTGCAGAGAGAAGCAGCAGAATTTGAATAGAAGCAAGGTGATGGTCATATCTAGAAGGTAGAAAGCAAAAAAGAAATTTTCAGCCAAAAAATGAGAACGTGAGGCGACTGTACTGAATTATGTGGGGGATCCTGCATAAAGGAATTAAATGATTAAGCATCTGCTAGACAATTCTGATTTTAGAAAAAATTCTAAATCATGTTACAATAATTTAGAACTACATCCTACATACGTTAATGAATAATCCCTAACCTAGGAATCTAAATTTACCTTATAACGGAACCCCAGACACACAATGCACGACGCAAGGGTGTGCCAACTGTACTTACTGGTAAAATTAACATCATAATTCAAAATTTAACGAATTTCATCAGTGATATATATTAGTAAGGTAATAAAATAATGCAACACTCACCTCAGCACACTGTTCTTCAATTTCATGTTTTAGCTTCAGAACGTACTCACTGCTAACATCCATATTATTCAAAGCTGTTGCAATTTCTGTACCTGTCTTTTGCACACCAACACCACCAAAGAACAACTTTGTACCAAGGTTTGTCTCTCTTATTTTTTGCTGCAAGGCTTCATGGTATTCATTACCGAGCAAACTGCTGGCACCACTCAAAACGGCAACAACAGAACTGATATTGGAAGTGGATATTGCCCTCCGCAAACAACTCTGCAATACATAAAACACATCATCCACCATGGAAGTGGTAAGGCTGTCAGGCACGTGTTCATCGATCCTTATTGCTTTCCTGACATTCTCCAACATGAAAAATCCCTCCAAAATGACATAAAAACCGGTTAAATCTTGTGCAACCTTGCTGAAACTGCCACTCCGAAAAGCCTTGGTGGCACGAGGAAGCAACTCGGCATCAATAGAAGTAAGCCCTTTGATCTTTGAAATCATGAATTCGGTGTAATCCTCACCAAGCTGCATAAGGGAGAGAATCTCCTCCAAATATAACTCAACCTCTCGTGGGTCAGGACCCTCGGGACCTCCTCCAACTGCAAGCAAACTGGTGTTGTGTGCATTTATCTCAGAGGACAACTTCGCCAACTTCCTATACTCCATATACTTGTTCAAAATCGCAGAACCACGAGAATCACACTCCTCCTGAAGCTCACAGATGGCATACACAATACCATCCTCACCACAAAGACCACTCAAGATCTCACTATTCTCCTCAATTGCCAACACAATGTCCTTAAACAAATTGGTCAAACAACCAACAAAATTGACATTTCGCTGATCCATTGTCTCCACCAACTGCTCAAACTCCATTCTTGACCTCATTGCAATCACCTTCTTCAAGTACCCAACATAGACCTGCAATCCTTCCTCCTCCACACCCAGTGGGGTGAAGAGACGAATGAACCTGAGCAATGATTGATCCAGGTTCAGCATCATGAAACAAGTTTTTTCCTTAACATAATATCAAGTTCAATTTCTATGACCTCAATGCAAAAATATATATAAACATTAGCATCCAATCAAAATAATTATTGTAAGAATGAGTATTAAAGTAACAAATGTGAAAGTGAACAAACTAGCTGTAATCCATCAGAAGTTGAGAAATTAAAGATATTCTCGGAAGTTGACTCATTAGATGAGATAAAAAAAAAAGAAATGGGATAAATTTTATATTGTTAGGATCCTCCGTGCAACAAGTCCAAAATTTGGTCGTGTTAGAGATCAAATTTTAACTGCTCAAGTTCCTTCCATGGAAAACTTGATAACATGACTCTGAGTTCAAATACTTAAAAATAGAAATATTCAAGAATTTGTTGGGTCTTTTGCCATGGTTTCTACACGAGGAAAAGGAAGTTGTGGCACTAGAGAGGGCATGGTGGTAGAGAACGTCCTCAATACACATTGTAAAAGAATGGACCATACCCAAGAGAATTGTTACTCATTACATGATTTTCCTAACAAGACAACCAATATTTCCAAATCTGAAGGTTTTGAGGCAAAGTCCTTTAGTAAAGAATAAGGAATATTTAAGGTTGAAATCCAACATCAAGGCTTAAATCATCTAGAACTCCTGGTTTGTCAACAACTTGTATTTCACAATGAATGGAGGGTCAAAATCCATTGATTGTGGACTCAGGTGCATCTGATCATATTTCTAGTAAAACAAGCCAAAATCCAGTGTGCCTCTTAAATACATCAAGGCTCTTTGGACAATCTGCATGTGTTCCTCCCATGGACTGGCCATGTAAAGTGAAATCAAACAACATACATCATTTCTGACCGTGTAGCTGTTAGGTACATTAGACTACCTACCAATTGCTTGTACAAGGTTGTACCAGCATTTTCTCCCCCTTCTAAGTTCAGAAATCCTCAAGAATAGCTCCTTCTTTCGCTCCAGCTCCAGTTCCCAACTTGCTTCCGCTAGTTGGACAATCAGCTCGGTATCTTGACAACACAGTTCCAGGCAGTACTGGATTTTTGACAGAGTCACAGTTCGATATATTGAATCTTTTCGGATTCTCTCTTGCATAAGTAGTGAACTCTGTAACTCATCCACAGTTAAGAGATCAATCCTTAGATAGATAGTTCTTTGCTTTCAAGTCTTTGAGCTTTGCTTCATCCAATGCCTTTTGCTGTGCTACAATGAACGGTTCATTCTCCTTTGGTTCGTTGATTCCAGATTCAATAACACTACAGTACTCCTTTCATCGAAATAGATTCTCCATGAGTAAACTCCAGTGATCATAGTCTCCACGAAATTTGGGCGCGGTAAAATTGCTTGATTCTGCCATTTCACTTTCTTCATTCACTCTATTGTTTTTTCCTCTCAAACACTCTTGTTTAACTCACTCTAGTGTTTTCCTTCTCAAACACGTGTAGTTTACTCACTGTATCAGGCCCGTGGTGGAGCTCTGTCACCAAGTGTAAAAGTAATGATCGGAACTTCTAATACTTCTGGTAAATAAACATGCCCTCATATCATAAAATGCAAAGTCTGATGACTTTAAACAAGCTTTACAACGGCAACGTAAACTACAACTCGAAAAAACTAGGAATAACAACCCTAACAAACTAAAATAATTCAAATATTTATCTAGCGCTTTTGAAACCAGCTTATTAAAGACTATTTTCTAATGAAGATTCCCACAACACTAACCAAATATAACAATTTGCACTTGGATGACAGAATTCCAGTGAAAAAAAATATGCATTCACTGTTTGCTCTTATCTGTAATATATATGTATATGTATTACCCTCATAATTCAAGATCAAGGAAAAAAGGAGATCCATGACTGAACCTGAGAATGGCGGGGTGGTCGCGCTGATCCACAGCGGCAGAGAGCTTCTTCCTTACAATTCCCTCCAACTGCTTCTTCGCTGCCAACAAGCGATCCCTCTGAAGCTGATCGGAGCCGGAATCCTTGTATTGCGCGTCGATCTGCAGGAAGGTCTGCACGTAGCGCGCGGCGGACTCATAGTCCTCATCCTCGAGGGCACGGTGGACGCCTTCGAGGGAGTTGGCGCGCTCCACGATGGCATCGATGCGGAGGAGCGTGTTGCGGACGCGCGACTGCGCCAGGTCAAGCTCCCGGACCTTCCGGCTGACCTGGTCTGCGAGGTCGGAGGTGGAGGCGACGTTGGAGAGCATGTATTCGGCGTCGGAGTTGACAATGTCGAGGACGTCGGAGGAGCGCTGTAGCTGGAGAAGGTGACGGTCGAGGTCAGTGCGCTGCGAGAGAAGCTCGTCGAGTTCGACGTCGACAGCTCTCTGGTGAGCGATGCACTCATGGAGGAGGCGCGTCATGGCGCCGACGTCGGTGAGGGAACGGACATATTCGACGGCCTCCGCCGTGCCGAAATGAATTGAGCCGCCGAGGGTTTCTTCGTCCGCTACATTACTCCCGTTGGCCTCAGGCGTAGTTCCCATCTTTCTCACACCATCAATTGCCAACCTACAATCACGTTCTCGTTTTCAGATCAGATTTCAGATCAAATAACTGAACGTTCAGAGGGTGAGTGACGAAAATTGCACTGTTTAAAACGATGCTTCTATATTTTTTTTCTTTTAAATAATTAAGAAAACACAATTAGATTTAAACCACAACTTCTAAATGAAAAAAATAAATAAATAAAAGAAAACCAAAGTCATATTTTTTAACACAACTCTCTTACTAGAAATTGAATTTTAGATCTGATTATAACTTACTTAAAATATATCCACTTTCATAATTATTTTAAAAGGAATTACATAGAAATGTAAAAAATTCTGACGAGTTCAGCTTCGATTCATATTAAATTTTTTTTTTGACACTATATCTTAAAAAAATAATTGCTTAATAAATTTTTCTATTAATACAATAATAGTGAAATCATCAAATTCCTATATTTATTAGTATATAAATATAATAAATTGTTAAGTGGTTGTTATCTTGAGAAGTAGGTTCAATTTATCTTTAGCCAGCAAAATATTAGTAAGTATAAACCTATGGAATAAAATATTTAACCTAAATTTGCGAAGTGTTAATGTTTTTTTGTCATGTTTTAGGACAATAATTAAGAACTCTTTACACAAAATTAATTCCAATCTTAAAAAATATTCATGATTTAAACAAGATAGGAAAATTAATTAATAATATATATGTGGCAAATTAATGAAGAATAATATTATTCTTCATTAAGGTGGAATCATTGGGTAACATATTAAAAGTTCATTATAGAATATTAACATGAAAATGTAAGTTCTTCTTATATAATAAGGTGAGGCAGTTCTATTATTTGATGAAACTGTGAAAAGATAGTTGCCACAACTTATAAAATTTCGCATTAACGAAATTATGCAAATAATTTTAATTTATGACAATCAAACATATCTCACATATTGCTTCTAATATGATTTTTTTTAGGAGAACCAAATAGATTAAAAATTACCATTTCATTGGAGAGAGGAACAATTAAGGAACATCTTTATTAACTTTATCAACTAATAATCTCTTTACTAAATATACGGTACTCTGTTTGGATGGTGCAATGAAAAAATAAATAAAAAATAAAAGATGGAGTTGTTTAAATTAGGTGAAAAAAAAAAGATAAAAATAAGTCGAAAATGATATAACTTTATTTATTATTTTTAATTTTTTATTATGATGTAAAATTTTGCCAAACAAGTTTAATGAAAAAAGAAAAACATTTACCACCTAAACATAACACATAATAAGAACAAAAGTAAATGATAAAAAACGAAGGAAATCAAATACAAAAAATAATTATTTATTCCTTCAACAATACTACTCACTATTCAAATGAAAGAAGGCTTGTTATGTAAGTTACAAACTTGATCTTGCATCATAAGTATCCCTAATACAGAGCTTAAACACAAACAACCTAATCAAGACATTTAACCAAAATGAAAGGGCCATTGGTTCAAATCTACAACAGAGAATTTACATTTACATCATCTACATGCTACTATACAAAGAAGGCACCAAGAACTCACTAGTTTGCTACATTTCAATTATGGGGAAACCTTGTTTTGGGAAGATACCAAGCTATATGTCAGGTAACATGTCAACTTCAGAAGTGAGAAAATCTTCAAATTCCAGATCCAGCTGCACAAAGCAGTTCAACAAAGTAAACAGACATGTAAAATAAAACAAAACCAAAACATGAAACATTTGACATTTGCATGTTACCAACCTTTGCTTGACTATGTGCTAGCTTCATTCTTCTGTATTCTTCTTGTGCTTTCTTAGAACGGAACATGGCCTGCACACGTACCACCGACCTCTCCACACGTTCTTCAGCTTGTTTCAGGCCAGTCCTAAAGAATTCCTCCTCTGCACCATCTTCCTGCTTCTCATCTTCAGCAGAATTAACCTGCAGACCACGAAAGCCTTTTCTCTTTAACCGCCACCGCAGAATTGCTTTCTCTAGCACCCCAACAGACCATATGATCTTTTTATATTGCCTCCGGACTTGAAAACCCCTGAAAGCAGCCTGCAATGAAAACATATACACCATGAACCTTTTCCAGGGTATAAATTGTTGTTGGTCTAATCAAAATACATTTTCAAGTGTCATTGTTGTTATCTACTTCTGTACTTCCAACCGGGACGACTCGAGGATTTGGAAAGTCTAAAATGAAGGTTTTCTTTCTTGGAAATGTCAAACAATTAGTACTAAAAGAAATTTTTGAGGTCTTTTTTTCTGGGAGGTCTAAAGAAATTAGTATTAACAAATTTTTTTGAGGCATTTTGTTTTCTTGGAGGTCTAAAGCAATAGTTTTACTTGCATGGACCCTGAACCGGTCCTAATCCAATGGTCTCTCACAAGGCTATCATTAGATAGTAATGTTGGTCCATTCCCAGATTCAGAAATCACATTATATGGCATGTTTACTAAAGACAATGAAGAATAAAAGACAAGAGAAGCTCTTACTTGGATTTTAATAGCCTGGCGCCGCATATGAAGAAATTCTCTACGGATTTTCCGTGTCCGGAATCTATGCTGAATTCGAGCAGCAGCTGCATTCGATTTCTTTGTCTCAAACTTGCGAAAGGCGTGTTGAATCTTCATTGCTGCTACTATACGACGTGCTTGATGCTCTGGGCTGTTTAATTCAATATTCTTGTACCGTAGATTTAGCTCATGCTCCCTATATGCAGCTTGAATGCGTGCCGCTGCCCCGGCGGCGGTCCGGTATGCTGCCAATGTGTCCTTTAAGTAGAGCTGGTCCTCAGGAAGTTCTTGAGTAATTACTGCATCAGTTGAGCTAGTTTCCAGTGTGCCACTAATGTTTCCAGCCAAGCTCATGTCATTGAACTGCTCAACCAGAGACTTTTCGGAAAGGTAAGCAGCTAAGCCATCATAGCCCTTCATATAAGCAAGATCAGCAGCAGTAAACCCACCAGGATTTTTCGGAGTAGGATCTGTGACCAGGTTTGGTCTTGCCCCAGCAGACAGCAGAGTTGCAACCATTTTCTCCCTGCAGAAACAAAATTCAAACTTTAAAAGGAGGAAAAAAAGCATACAAGAAAGTATTGTTATGTGGAAGCTGAAAAGATCATTTGGTGTCTAATTTCATGAAAAGATCATAGAGATTATGTTGTCTCTGTTTATCTTTACAATGAAACGAAACGGAAAATAACTTGAACATGAAGTCGAGTCAAAATGATTTTAAGGTCAATGTGGTTGCAGCTAGGCTAATGGTTGAGATAAGTAAGGTATCCATGTATCATACATTCCATAATAAGCTGCCCAATGAAGTGCTGTCCATCCAAATTTGTCGCGGAAATCTAGTGACAAGCCTGACCAAGAAAATAAGGAGATTGCCCAACTATATCCAAGCATTGCACACAAATGAATTACACCTTGGCCTTGTGCATCATATTCAGTACTCTTGCTGCCTATAACAATTCGTTCTAAAAGCCATTCCTTTAATTTGTTTTTCAATGCAATTTCAAACAGGCTATCTTTTACTTGTGGAAATGGAGCTGTTTGGTCCTCAGTTGACTTCATCAAGAATTGCCAGCTTTTGGAGATAAATGATGTTCTGAAGGAAAATCTGCTAGCCTCTTTCAGAGCATTTGGTGATACTGTATTTGAGAAAATATCAAGGGTCTTGTCGGTAGAAAAGAGCAAATGAGCAAGCCTCATCTGAAGTCGAAATTCATTCCAGTTGTATTTCTCTTCCATTGTAGCAGTTGGATCATGCAAAATGGGTGTACGATACTCAAAATTAACAACATGGCTAATAGGCTTGTGGCCATCAAAGCTCAAATAGATATTGACCAATCCAGGGGAGTGTGGTGGCACCCAGCATCGGTAAACCCCGACCTGAACAATTTCTACAGGAAAACTTACATCACCACAGACACACACTAGGTTGAACTTTGCAAGGTGTTGATAGTTACTATGAAAATATCCAGTAACCAGGACCTGCAAGATGTAAAGAGACATGAAATGTTTACATATAATTGCAAAAATATAAAATAAAAAACCGTAGTCAGAATGCTAATGGTGCCTGCTGAAAATGAAAGTTTGTGCTCATCGTTAAGTTTTCGATTTAATATTGAAACTTTGAAATTCCACAGCTATACTATGTTTTCAAAGACTGAATGAAAATGTACACAAATAAACTTATATAATACATTTGGTGCTAAAGGATACAATTATAACAGAAAATAATTAATAGCAATAAGACATGTGAGAGACAAAAGGAAACCTTTGTTTTCTCAGTGGAAGATGCCCAAGCAGGGGACACCTCTGTGAGATTAAATACATGTTCAGGCAGAGAAGATAGCTGATTATCTGCCACCGGTGATGAATATGGTTCACGAACAGTAGAAATTGATGTTTCAAGAGCTGACTCGTCTATGGAACATGGTGTATCTGATATGATGTTGTTGATCCACGTTCCAAAGCTGTCCTGACTTTGCAAGCCTTCATTGACCAAAGTGCCTAAGGTGTTAAACCACAAGGAGACTTAGGACTATTTTTAAGCAGATTAACACTTTCTGAGAAACTGTAAGGAACACTATTGCTCCCATAAACTGACTCAGTTATATTACCTAAAGAAGGAACTTCTGCTGATGGAGTACTGGACACCTGGTAACAAAAGCCGAATATAGATTACAAAAAACAGCAACTATCACAAAGAAAGTATCACTAGAAAAAGACAGAAAGAAAGAGCAGAAGAACATTTAAATATATTCGATAGACACAATTTTATTTATATAAACAACAATCCTATATGCTTTGTGTATTTATAAGAATGTTTTTACTGTCAATTTAAGTGATATATAAAATATATTATATTGTACATCTATAAGTGCCAAAGATATATATCATACGCCAATATACCCCAAGATTTGCATTATTTTCCTCTATTTCAAGGAATACCTAACACTTTCCATACTTTTGTTTTACTTAATTTCTCTCCGATTATATTTTTTTATAAGTATCCAAGCACTTGACAAACTCACTCTCACAAGCTATCTACTAAAGGAGCATCCCATACTACTCGATGTGGGAGTTTGGAACCTCAGAATACCCAAGTCCTTATCATAGAAGTGTCCCAGAGAGAGTCAACCTGTTAATGACTTTCAGTCTGATACTTTACATGATGATATTTCACTCAACTTGTTGGTTAGAACCCACCACACTAGTCAAAACCTTTGGCAGGTAGCCGTTTCCTAGACACGGACAACTAGCTCTAATATACTAACTTAACAGGTGCTCAAACACTTAGGAAACCCACCATAAAATGCTAGTTATTAAGAGGGGAAACTCAAAAACTTGAATACTTCACCAAAAATTTATATTAAGAAATGTGGGACCTTGGCACTGATAATGCCCAATCTCTATCATGTTTCTATCTAAGAAAATTCAACTAACTAATAGTCCCATAAAGCATTAATGAAAAAACTCGACGCAGCTTAATAAAGAACATAACTGAAACAAAAAGCATTAGTATCTTACATTGCCAAAGCTTCCACCAAGTAAACTTTGATTTTGTTGATATGAATGAGGAACATTGCCTGCCAAAAGTAAGTTTAAGATATAAATAACAATGTTCTTTCACCACAAGCAATTGGTTCTGTTAAAACACAAATAATTACCTCCATTAGATGTAGTAGAAGTGTTAACATTTGAAACAACTAGGTCATCCCATTCAAGTGTATTAATCTCATGAAGCTTCTCTTCGTAACTTTTGACTGTTAAATCTTCATTAAGCTCTGTTTATCTCAAAAAAAAGATAGAAGGGATGAGGATATATACCTAGTCAAGGAAAGAAAGCAGCAGTACGTATGACAGCAACAGTAACAATACATATGGGATCATTAGATCATAACCAATAACTATAAAAGGACTCTTATTTATGGTTTCCTTTGGAAAGATGCATTAGACAAAAGTGATGGGAGCGGAAGGAATGAAAATTTTCAATATATGAAGAAGACATGAACGATGCTTATTCTGCTTTTTTTTTTCCTAACCAACATTTAGCATCGGAATATAAGATCGCAATATCACAAAGAAATGTAATAAGTCATTCATTTTGACAGCCTTAAGAATATTACTTGTAAGAACGTGGACTGGAATCATCTAAAAGTTATTACTCACCAGCACTGTAAGCACTTTTCGCCCCAGAATCTAAGTCTTCTGATGGAATCCAAGATGCAGCTGGATCAGAGACAGAACTTGAATTTGAATTTACAGGTGTAACAGGAGAACTTTGCAATTGTATCTGTATATAAACCACCACCAAACAAAGGTTAGAAAACGAAATTATCCAGTAACTAGTTCAAATGGGAAAGCATAATGGCATATATGCAACATTGGAAGGAAAAGGCTCCTCTAAATTCAGTAAGGGTGTATACACCTTTGATTTAATTTGAATTAGAGTATTATTTTACTAAAATTTTAGGTGGATACACCCCTTGCTCACTTTAGCCACAAACTCTCTAGAGGAGCTTTTTCTTAGCTTGAGATGCCTTTAAATATATGCATTGGCAAACAACACCGCATATTTCCAACCAGACCAATTTATTCCCCCCCTCCCCAAATAAAAAAGAAAAAAAAAAAAAAACCAAAGTAGTTTGCATGAGAATAAATGAAATTTCCAACCAGACAAATTCAAAAACAGTGTGAGACACTATTCTTATAGACAACTTTTGGCATCCAGACATCAAATGATCTGGTCCTCAATGTGAGTTCTAATACCAACAAAATAGAGACAAGAAACATTGTACAAAGACACAAAGAGGTTTCCCAAAATTAGGGAACGAATATTACAAGATCTACAAGATATTCAGCCTAATTATGCAATATGTATTAGGTAATATAAGGAAATGATTGCATGGAAAACAATAAACTATTAACACATTTTTAGCCTCTATATCGTAAGATTTCTATAATCTTATCACAATTTCAACAATACAATCTTATCATAATCTCTACCAAAAACTGATAATATGTTTTTTCTATCAGGCAAAGCAACATGCACATAGCAAATCTTAGTCCTCATTTGGGCATGAAGTTAAATTTTGTAGATGAATAAGGAAGAAAGAAAAAGACTAACACAACCTCTCGTGTTTCACGATAATGAACAAGGACTATGTGCTCCAAACTCCTGAAAACAAAACCATACCAATTGTAACTCACATTACCATTTGTAAACTTCTTTTTATTCTATTTTTGATAAAATTGAAAGAAATGCATAACCCCTGTTACTAACTCAGTCACAAATAAATACATGATATATTAGAATTGGGAACCTAAAGACAACCAAAACATACTTATCAAGCAACCAATAACATCTACGGACGAAGGTTGGGTTATCTTGGCCATGTGCGTAGTATACATGGATCCTTTCTTCATTGCCAACCTGATTGAAGAGGACAAAAGAAAAAAGAATAAAGGAATGCAAAAAAGTAGACACATGGATCATTAGTGACTGAATTGAACATTAGAATTACATATAACAAAAAACCTGTAGAAAGAGAAGTTGATAATAGAAACAATATTTTGAAATATGATGACAAGAGTAAAGAGAAAACAGTTTATCCCTCATGTCACTTCATGAGAATGATAAAAATAAATTAAATTACTTTTTTCAATCCCTCTATTTATTTACAGAGTTCAATTTGGCCTCTCTATTTTATAAAAAAAATTAGCTTGGTCCCCCAATTTTTAAACTTAATGCAATGCAATTCTCCTTGATCCTCTTGGTCAAGCCAAAACTGATGGTGTTAGAATTTAAAACTAGTGGCAGTTTTCAACCACCACTATTGTTTTAATTAGTAAAAGATTAAAAATATAACAAGTTTAAAACTGTAGACAAACAGCATAGATAATGTTGACCAGTTTTGCTATAGTAGGAGAAAGCAATAAATAATCAAATTAAACACAGGAGAAACCATTAAAACCCCCAGGATACTTGTTCATTAAACTATATTTAAAGGAGTAGCTGCTAACACCAAACTCAAATAAACACCAAGGAAATGAAATCCTCACTTTTAAGTGTTCGTGCGCTTCTTTGACAGTTTTCCCATCGTTTTTCTTTTTCCAATTGTGCCCATCTTTTCTGAAATTTCTAAGCATCTTGCGGTCAAATAGTACAATAGTACCACCTGTTTTACAAACAAAATTATAATATAACATTAGTAATGCAAACACTTTACTAGTTAGAAGCAAAAATATTACTCTAGCTAAAATTTCATTCGATAAATCTATGAAGGAAGAATGCCAATAATTAATCATGGAGGTTTTACACATTGTTTTATGCACATAAATTTGTGTATAAAACCTTTTCTTCTTTTGCCTACCTTACTTTTTGTTAAGATGTGCTTCAACAAGAATGAAAGATCTACATGTTCACAAATTTATAGTATATTCTACAAAACATGAAATGCTCAGGAGCAAGAAAATAAAAATGCTACATGACAAATAACAAATAGAAGTTGAAAGATACATGAACAATAATGATGAGAAGCAATTTATACGACAATACATATCTAATTTACAAACATCAAGTTGTTGTTAGTAGTAGCATATTACTTTCGGGCAAATGCACTGGCTTGGCCTTGATCTTGAAATATTTGTGATTACAGAGTATGGCATGAATCTCATTTGGACGAAGCCATCTGCTTTTTGCTTCCTCCATAGTATTACTAACATCCAGATCTGAGCCAACGAATAAGAAATTAAATTAGAAAAACAAATTGTCAAACAGTTTAAAGCCATGCTTTTACATCTAAAGGTTTTAACTTTGTACTTCCTTTAATCAGTTTGCATCCTAACAAAAGCCATTATTGATGATATTTATGTTTGACATCTCATCTGGCTTACTGAGTTTGACCAATCCTTGTAAAATCATGAACCTTCTAGCTATATGTAGCAACATTTTGCTTGAGCATGTAAAATTCCAAATTAATATATTCTGCAGTCAGTAAGGTTATCAATGGCAGATGGAGGAATGCCAAAATTATGTCATATAAAGAGGCCCTTGTGCCTTATGTTTGATGCTGCCATAGCAGACCTCCCTTCCCAAATTTCCTATGGCAGCACTATAATGGTTATATAACAACATTGCTAGTCACAACTGTCTATCTGATAAGATAATAAGAAATAACATTTTCTAAATCTTATAAATGTCAGCAGCATAAAGAGGAAACAATTTATTCACAATCATTGCAAACACAATACATAGAATTTATTATTAATAATACTTCAGAGAAGTTCAGTTTAGTTTAATAAGTGCTCAGTACGGTTCCAATAGATTACTTCATATTAACTTATAGGAAGAAAATAAGAAGGTAAAATGAATTCAGTTTCTCTCATAAGTCAAAGTCAACTATGCACCTTAGTTTTAGGCAAAGTCTTTTTATAAAAATAAAGTCCATAAGTTAATTTTAACTTTTGGGAGAAATTCAATTCATGTTACCTCCTTATTTTCTTTTCTACTGGCGCCTATAGAAAATTATATCTAAACGGGACTCAAGCCTTTTGACAAGCAAGGAAAAGCATTTTCTAATATAAGGAAACAACACAAAAAATGGGGAGTTGGTCGAGGTACCATGTTCTTTTTAACTTCAGGACCAATACCCATAATTTCTTGTCAGTTCTTCCCAAAATGTTTGAACTTCATCGAGTTTAAAACAGCAGTCTCTAATCGATGAGGGACTTCCAACAAGATCCGTCAACAAAATCCTATATTACTTGTTTTCCCCAGAAACACCAAGAGAAGATCACACTTGATGAAGGAGAAACAATCTACAACCAAACCAGAGGTACTTTGTTTCTTCAATCAAAGGTTGCATTGAAAATCACACTCTAGCATCTTTAGGAGACAAAAAACTGATGGAAAATATGTTTTTATTTGTAATTTAAATTTTAAAATATTTTTTTATTTATTTTGAAATCATTTTTTTTAAATATGTAAAACTACCCTCTATTTTCTTAATTCCTCTCTTATAGGATTCCTACTTAACACGTTAAACAGATATTTTCTGTTTTTTATTTTCTCAGTTGAAGGATCTTTTATTAATTAGTTTCTAAACGGGGTGTCCCAGTTCTGTAGGCAGTGCTTTTGGGGTCTCATTCTCATAAATAGTGTTCAACTCTTGAGAAAAAGGAGAGCAAAACACAAAATCTAAAATCCACTTTACTTATATATAAATATTTTGCCATTACTATAAAATATATTTGTTTACCTAACACCAATAGGGGCGTTTTTTTCTCTAAAGACAACACAAGGCACGCTTCAACCCACACTATCCTAAATGTTCATCTATTATATTTAATATTCATGTTGGTTATATTATACACATTTTTTGTGTTTTAATTCTGATGATTGGATATTCGACTATTTCTTTTATTATTCTAATTTTATATGTTAAATTTTTCTATCCAACAATCTTAAGAGAAAAATAAGTTCTTGAGATTCTCTTTCTTTGAGTAATATGCTTCTGTTTTTAAAACATGACTGCATGGAACATGCAATTCTTGTCTCTACGCCTCTGCCAATACTTCAATTACAAATGTCTTTCTTTATGCAACTCTTGCATTATTCATAGTGTCTGTCTACGAGTAATTATCTATAAGAAACTACATTCACAAGTGCCCTTGGATTGCTCTATATTGTATTCAATAGTTCTATTGCCTGACCTTATCTTTTGTCACTTTAACCACCATAAAAATGGCAGACAATGGATCAAAAGCAAATAAGAAGAGACATGATAAGCGTGGGAGACATGTTGAAGACACATTCACACACCCAAAAGTGATTGAAAGTCTATTTATGTGTGAACAATAAAGCAATAAGATATAAGTATTATTGTATGAGACACATTAAAACTTGTGGTGATAAAATGGTTTGGTGATTGATGATATATTTAGATAATGAACATTTGAAAATTTTCATCAAATATTATTTTAAGAGATAGAACAAAGTTTACATTACATGCAATTTATCTACATATGATACAATTCATGTCATCATATATCATATATTAAAATTGACTGCAAGTATGCTTCAATTATAAAAGTTGGCCAAGTATTTCATATGCATTTGAGAGAGTAACAAGCATGTTTCTTAGTTGTGTTTTTACAAGTAAAATCCTTGATGAATAAAACAAAGGCAGCTCCACACATAAATCCTTCGGAAATTTTAACATCTGAGGGTGTTATTTCTCTTGACTTTGTCAGCTCAATTTTATTTTTTTTTGCAAATCCGATTACAAAAGAACCAACATGCCAAAATTCCACACAAAATCCAACCCCCAAAAAATAAATGAAACCATAGTTAAAATGAGTTGGAAGTTCTCCAAAAAAAAAAAAGTTGAACCTTAATAAAAGAGTAAGGAGAAGAATGCAAGTACCCTGCAAGGTGTGAAACCCATGTATCTCTGAAGCCACAAGCTGCCCCGTTAAGTCGTGTGCCATCACAAAAAGACAAACCAAGTGCAAAATTTTTTCGCCCCTCCCTCACCACAAAACCAACAATCGCATCACCGACAACCTTAGCAAGCAGTCAGCAAACACATGATCAGAAAAAAAAAAGAGTGAACGAGATAAATACTATATAGAGAACCATAAGCTGTGAACAGATAACGAAAATGGTCAAAGTCAAAATGGGGAGAGAAGAAAGGAAGAAAAGGTGAGAACTTTTACCTGATTGGAGATGGGTATGTTAGAATCGGAAGATAGAAAAACGCAGCTCCGAGCTGAATATTAATGACACTGGTTTCCTCTGTTCCTTTTTCTTACTTTCTATTTTCTTAATTTTCGAACAATAATATCCCATTTTCTAAAGGTCGATCTTTCCTCGGCTATGATTAAATGATTTAGAAAAGAAAGCAACAGGAAAAGGTTGTAAGGAAAGAAAAAGAAAAAGAAAAGTGAAATTGTTTTGAATTATTTAATTAAAAATGAAAAGAGGAATTGTCTAATTATGTAAAAAGTTATGAATTAATATAAACAATTTAAATAAGTCGTAAAATTTTATTTAAATTAGAGCATTATGTTTTGTTTATAAAAAAATTCATTATATTCCTTATGTTTTTTCACCGAATGTTTGAGGAACATGAGATTTTGCATGTCTTTAAAAATTGATTCGAAACTAATTTGATCTGATTTTGTTTTTCTTCTAAAAATGCATAAACTTTTTTTTTTTATATTCTACGTTTTGGAATGTGTGTAAATTTTTCCACATGTTGTTGACTAAGTTATTGACTAAAGCTTTTATTATAGGCAAAGGACACGTTACAATTTCACTTGCGGTTAATCTTTTCAATCCACCAATTATTACAATACGAATATTTCTTAAATTAAAAATTAAAATTAAAATAATTATAAATTAATTTTTATTAAATAATATAAATATACAATAATATTTTAATTTAAATTATTAAAATTAAAAATTAAATGCTAATATTAAATAAGATGAATAATTTAATATGTAGAGTTAATCATTTATCTTAATTAAAAACTTAAGAAAAAAATATATAATTGGATATTATATATATATATATATATATTGATAAAAAGTAAAAAAAAGTTATAAAAAATAATGATGAAATAGTTCAAAAATCTCACAGTAAATCAGTCTTCTTCTTCATTACGTTTTTGTGGTTTTAAACCATCGTATAAACGTATTAACTTAGAAATGACAAACAAAATTTGTATAGTAAAATACACAATGAATAATAAATAAATATTTTTAATGATATCGAATATAGTTATTTAATTATTATTTTTTGTTGATGAGGTAGATATAGGTGTCATCATCATGCACATAATAAATTGTATTTGAATATTCTTTTCAAATTGAGTAATAAAGTAAAGTTAATAGTAAAAAAAATATTAATAAAGAATTATGAAAAATTGAGTTTATATTTTTTATTTGAAATTTAAAAAATAATGTTTTAATTATTTTAAAATAATTTTATAAAATTATTATTATTATTATTATTATTATTATTATATATATATATATATATATATATATATATATATATTATATATATGTGAATATTTTTTCACATGTATCTCACAAAATACTGAATGAATAATAGAACACATTTTTTTAGACGAGATAAATAATAAACAGACATTATCAATATCCAATCATATCTGTTATTTCTAAATAACCTTTTAACATTTTTATCTTTAAAATTTCTACTCCCATATTTTGTACTAAATAAACCCTTACTTACAATATAATTTTCAAGACAATTATTAAAAGTAATAAAAACACAGGAACCAGTAATACGTAATTAAATAATAAAAGAAAAACCTTTCCAAATGTATATAACAATAATAATTGCTAAGGGACGATATGGTTCAGGAGTACTCTCTCCCTTAATTCTTTCAATCATTTTATGAAAGCAATATAATTAAAGAGTCACGAAAGTATTTAAAATGATTAACTTTAAAAAAAAAATCTTGTGTAGTACTTTTTTTTTGGAAAAATATTTTCGATTAAAAATATTTCAAAACTTTATATAAAAAATAATAGGATTATATAGGTTTCTAATTTTTAAACTTTAACTTGAAATTATGATTGATATTCAAATTTTAAAAAATAATGAATTAGTAATTTTAATTTAATTATAAGTTAAATTTGTTACCATGGAGCGTAGTTGTATTTTATAATAGTATATAAGTTATTATATTTATTTAATATGTTATTATTTTAATATTAGTTAAAAATACATTATTTGATATATTTTTGTTTTAATATTAATTGAAAAATATATTAACATGGAAAAGAATATAATTAAGATAAAAAAGTATATATTTATTTATTTTAAATTAAAAAATATATATCAGAATTAAAATAAATTTTAATTTTACGTATGGACTGAAAATTCATTTCTCCCACCATAATAATTAGATAAAGTTTCAGAAGCGCGTAAGAAATTTTTTAACACTTTGCAGCGCGTAGATGTTTACACTACAGAATCTGGCAAAGCAAAGCACAAAATTTGACGGTGGCATGTTCTGGTCAATCAAATCATTATGTCGCATGCAAAATCCAATTATTTTATTTATATATAAAATGTGTTATGTAAGCACAAGATACAACAAATAAATCTACTCCGTGTGTTTCGGAAATTTAATAAATTCTGTATTTTAGTTTCTGAGAGTTTCACGTGTGGATTTAATTGAAATATGAATTTAAGAAATTTTAAGACATAGTAAAAATATGAGAGATATCTTTGTTATTTTATTTTTTTCATATAATTTCTTCGTCTATCAGTTTATTTATATATATATATATATATATATATATATATATATATAAATATATATAAAAAAATATAAATTAAATAATTTTACATAATTCTTTTAAAAATAAAGTCACAATATTATTAATCTGAAAATTTCTCTCTCGAATACAAATTTAGATTTAGATAAGTCCAAATTTAAGCAAATATTTATTTAAACAAGTCCACACAAATTCAAGGAGTAATTAACATAAATTACTTTAACATCTAATTTTACCAAATTTTCAGTTTAATCTTTAATTTATAATGTGTTCATTTCTAACTTTTATTTTATTTTATTTGTATCGTCTCTTTAAAAAAAAACTAGTACAGATTATATTTTATAGATATCTTTAACATAAAAAAAAGTTGACAGAGTATTGTTCAACATATTTTTCTTTCACATAAAGCTATCATCGAACAATAATTGAAGGAAAATAGTTGGTAACTGTTTTCTTCCATGCTGAGTATATTTTCTTCACTTTAATCATCTTAGCTTAGAGTTTCCTATTAAATCATAATTTCCTAATTACATTATTCAAAATTTGTTTACAAGTTAATGAAACTTTTACTAGTGCAAAAGCAACACCTTTTTTACCATAACCATTTGAATATGTATCAATTTCCATCTGAATTTACATTTATGAAAGTGTAAACTTTTCAATCTTCGACATTTTTACTAAACATACTATACTTAAAAGTTAACATGTTATTTTAATTGGAATTTAATTGTTATGAATGAAATAAGAGTTCGGTTGAATTACTTGATTTTAACTTATTTTATTGAATTTCATGTATATTGGACTGATTGAATATAAATTTTATTCTATGGACTAAAATGAATGTATATGATGAAGATGAGTATTTAGAATTAGATTATACTTAAGTAACTTATTTTGAAGTACGAAATTTGTTTTTAATTACATTTACAAGATTTAGATAAATACGAGTAAAAGCAAATAGGGGTTGCTTTTTGAAGTATTGATTGATATGAGATTGTTTTGAATTGAAAGATTTAGTTTACTTTTTTTTAATACTATTTCAATGATTTATTATATTTAAATGTAGTTATATGATTAAATAGGATAAATTTCATCTAATTGATTATATTATAATACGAAAAAAGTTATTATTGAAAATTATTATTAAGTTGGCGAGACAATTTCTATTATTAAAAGATTCACAAAAATATTTAATGAAAAATTGAATAAAATATGTAATTTTGATTTTGAATTATGCAATTTTGGTATTTATATTTTGTAGAACTATCATTTTAAGTCTCTCAATTTTTGTATGCAATTTTAATATTCTTATTTTGCTAAACACGTAGTTTTGATCCTAAATGTGTTCACCTAAATTTGATATTTAACTTTTCTTAATTCATAAGTTTGTTCAATTTTTAGTTTTGGAAATATTTATATTACATTTGACCTTTACTAACTATCGTCTTTGTTTTTAATTATGGTGTCGGTATAACTATTCATCGTGAGAAATATTCATTATAATGGTAGGAGATATTGAACATATGGAATATGCCTATCTTTTCCTTGTAATTTGAAAAGTAAATTAATAGATGATTTAATTAATTAAAATATACAAAAATATTATTAAAAGATTATACTTTTGGTAGGTTTAGTGATTATTATTTCTCATTTAATTTGTACAAACTAGTCTGAAAAATTAAAATAAACTTATTGATCTCAAGTCTTACAAATATAATTTATAATTTATTAAAAGATAATTAATATAAATGATAATTTTCGTTTCTAAATTAAAATTTCATTTTCGTATCCAATGATTATAATAGTATAAATTTCAAATCATAGTATCAAATATTAATGGGATAAATTTGAAATAAATATATATAATATTTTATAATTAAACATAAATAAATTTTTATAACAACCAAAATATTTAAAATTTAAAAATATTTCAAATATTTCTTTATTAATTTATTTTGTTATATACTGATAAAAATTATATTAAACAAAATTACGTAGAACAAAAATATTAAACTAACAATAACTATATTTTTGACATAATACTTCAATTTATATTGAACGGTGTAAAAAAAATAATGACAATAACATAAGAATGAATTAGAAAATAAAAAAAAATATTAAATCATCAAAATAGTATTATTGATAGTAAAAATAAACAAAAAATATAAATATTAAAATTATCAAACGATTTGATATTTCATTAACAAAATTGCACACTAAACAAAATATAAATATATCTAAAAGTGTGATAAAATAAAAAATACCTTAAAAATATAAAAAAACTAATCAGACGTCAAAATAATTAAATTATTATAATGAAAGTTGTTATAAAAAATAAAATTCAAATCAAACAAAATTCAAGAATAAAATAGAAAAAAAAATCAAATTTTTATATTACTACTAGTAAATGAATTGAAGACTTAAAATTCAGAATTAATTTTTTTTAATATAAAGAAAATAAACAAAAAAAATATTAAAAAAATTGTGACATTTGAAATCTTTTTATCATTGAAATTGATAATATTCTATTTAAATATAACAGCACAAAAAAACATATAATTAAGATTCTGATAAAAAAAAATACATTGAAGAGGTTTGTGAATTTTGTAAATATAGAAAAAACTAAATAACTTAGAAGATAGAAGAGATAAAATTTTATATATATATATATATATATATATATATATATATATATAATATAAAATAGAAACCAGTTCAAACTATACCTCGAAGAAAGAGTTATTTTGCCATCTATGTTAATGAACTTGTTATCAAACTGTATTTAAAGAAAAACAAAATTAAGTTTACAAATAATAAAAAAATTGAAACTAAAACTTGCTAAATTAAGAGTAAAAATTTTAAACTTTATAAAATATAAGAACTAAAACTTTAAAAACCAAAATTACAAATTCTGTAAAATATAGAAAACAATTTCAATTAAAATCCCGTCAAAATATTACTATTCACTTAATATATTTTTTTCCATAAAGTTTTGGAAATATGAAACATAACACCACAAATGTATGTTAGATCAACATCGTACAAGGTGACAGTAACATGCATCTGCGCAATAACTGAGACAGAGAAAGAAAAACAGAGACCAAACTCTGATCTGGTTTGGTTGTTTTGTTTTATTGGAATAAAACTTTATATATATATATATATATATATATATTTTAATTAGTTAAATGGTATTTATTATTGTTTAGATGTATCACTTTGTTATCTACTTTCAAAAAAAAATGTTAATTAACTTTTAATTTACGAAAAAATGTCTCAATTAAGTCATTTTTAAGAAAAAATTATTAATAACATCAACGGTATTAATATTTGAAATGATTTATAAAATTAAGTATTGATATTTATATTAAAATTTAGTGGTAAAAGTCATAAATAAAGTTAATAGCATTAATATTTTTTTGTCTGAAAGGAATCTAATTGAGACACTCTTTAAAAAGTTAAGACTCGATTGACATATTTTTAAAACGGATATCAAACTGGCACATTCGAACGAAAGTGTATACCATCCGACTATATATATATATATATATATATATATATATATATATATAAAGAGAGAGAGAGAGTTGAAAAAAAAGATATGTGTGATGGTCACATCTCAACTACAAATATGTTGATGTTCATTGCATCCATCCATGGAAACAAAAAATGTAGGTCTAAAATTTGAATTTTGCAACTTCAATTTAAAGTGTTCATATTGCATAAAATGTTTAAAATGAAAGGGAAGAAAACAAAATACACAGTGTTGGGTGAGTACATTTTTATGTTTTCCTCAAATTAAATATAAAATTTTTAGATTAGTTGTTTTATATTTTTCATTAGTTTATAGTGCTTTTTAAACTAAAAGTTGCGTGGAAAAAAATAAATTTAAATTTAATTTGAAGCCATTTTATTAATTTAAGAAAATATAATATATGAATTTGATTTAATCAACACATGAATGTCATTTAATGATAATAAAATAAATAAAAGTATTAATATATATATATATATATATATATATATATATATATATATTTAATTTAAAACTTTCAAAAATATATTAATTAAAAAAAGTAAAATATAATCTATAAATAATGATATTAACTTAAGAATTCAAACATTAACTACAGGAGATAAAATGTTTGGAAATTGTATATTATTGCTGGATAATATTTTGAAAAAAATATTTAAACAAAAATGAAAAGTGTAAAACTATGTTAAAATGTATTTAATAAATTTATAAAATATTTAGTAAATACATCGTTGTAATAAAAAATTAAAAAAACTTAATAAAAAATCTCTTTGACCTTAAATTCAACTTTCAAAATGCTGCATAATTTAATGAAATTATAAAATGACTGGTTAGTAAAATATTTAAATCATAATTATAATAAGACCTTAATGATTATTATTAAAAATGCATTTCTTCTATTTCATTTTTTATTGTATTGCTAAAATGTTACTATAATATTTTGTCTCAACGTATTTCTCTTTTTTAACGACTTTAGCTAACAAATTGACTTCCGTAAGATTACTATTTTTTAGTTTAAGAAAATAAATTTTAATTAAATGAAAAATAAATTTTTTTTTTAAATTTAGAGGGTCAAATATATTTTTAGTCATTCAATGTGAAATTAAAATTCATTTATATGTGAAACATTGAGATATTTTGGTTCTCAAATCTTAAAAATTAATATTAACCTAATTATGGTAAATGTTTTTAATGTGCCAAAAGTGTTTTTTTGTTAGCATTTAAGTTATTTTGAGCGTTTGACACATTCAGATCTTACTGCCATTAATGTATCAAATTTTTTGACAAAGATGAATTCCAACTTTAAGTCAAAGTTCAAGAACTTGACCGAAAACATATTCAACCCAAAATTAAAACAATAAATTTTTGAAAAAACTATTTTTTTTCCTAAATCTTCAACATTATTTTAAAGAGATTGGACTAATAATTCAATATTTTTAAGAATATATTACAACATAATAAAGATAACGAAGATGAAATACACTTCATTATATCAAAATATTGACTTGAGTTTGTATTTTAAAAGTTTCTTTTTTATTTTTGTTTATTTATTTTTTTAGGATTTAGGAGATATCACATTACTCTTTTTTGCACACCAAATTATCTACATGTTATGTTATGGGAGCAAACTTGAACCTATAATTGAAATTAAGTTTCTAAGTGTGTGAACTGAAATTGGATGTTTGGTTTATTGAACTAATGATGCGATTTTGAATTGGAAATGCATATCGGATAGAATTATTTTAAATGTAATTTTGGTGTTGGATAGAGATTTGAGTCGCTGTCTTTGAGTTGACTAGTCAGCTCACTCAAAATAGGACGAATCAGTCTCAAATTTTTAATCCACTAAGTCATTTTAGTCCAATTCGTATAATTTGTGAAATTGGAAGACCAAAGACGACATAAAGTGAATTGACCCGCTAGGCTTTTTTAAAATTTAAAATTAAAAAAAAAATAATTTAAAAGATTAAATTTTCTATATTATATATTTAAGGATGCAAACATGTAACATTATTATAACTTAAATTATTAATATTTACAAATTAAGTTGCAATTATTAGTATAATAGAGTAATTTAAATTGTAAATATAATAATTATTTTAATTTATCTAATTAAAAATATTATTTAATCAATTAAAATTTTTTAAAATATTTATATGATTAAATATATACATATATGTGTGTACACATGTTATAAATTCTAGCCTGTTTTATTACAGTTAACTAATTCAAACAAATCTATTTTTTGATGAGCCAATAGTAATTAAAACAGATTTGTCTGATTTGTCACTCTTATTATTGGATAACAAATAAAAGAAAACAATTTGGAAAAAGTAAAATTGTACTAAAGTAGTCTAGTTATACTTTTACCATTAAATTTTAATATAAACATCAATACTTAATTTTTTAAATTATTTTAGATACCAATACCATTAACGATGTTGATGATTTATATCAGAAAATGACTTAATTGATGCATATTTTCAAAAGTCTAAGTTAAGACTTGACACTTTTTTAAAAGTGAATATCAAAATTACACATCAAAACAAAAGTAAGTATTATCCTACTAATTAAATTCAATAAACGATATAACATATATAAGATAGAGAAATATCAAGTATCAGTATCAATACTAATATGAATTAAGGTTTGTAACGAGTGATTAGTGTGGTGTCAAATCAAATTCGCTTTCCGTAAATGTAGAATTTAGTTTTGTTGGCCCATCAACTTATGGAACTCTCTGGTTAATCAGAAAAATGAGTTATATATTTCAAACTTCAAATGCAGCCATACACAAAATTTTATCTAATTTGTTAAGCAGTCAAATCCAACGGTGTCCACAATTATGTTTCTCTATTTTTCAGCCAAAAATAGTGCTTATCTATAAAATAGGTCGTGTAAAGAACCTCATGAGAAATTTCAGAGAAAGAAAATAAAATATATCAAAAGAAAAAAAACACAAAAACCAATACAAATTCTAAATTCAATTTTCTAATCTGCTTTAATACATCCAATAACTTTGATTTTAATGTTCAACAAAGAATAACAAAATAGATTTAATAAAAAATCTAGACATATATACAAACAATACCAAACAGAAAAAAAGAAAAACATAATCAAAATTCGAAAAGAAACCGTTAGAGGTATTTTTCAATAAACAAAATTATGTGAGTGAAAAAAACGTTCCGTCTGAATCCATACATGAACATAACTGTACTCTTAGGCTCGTGTTATTAGTATCTATAATTTTATTTAGTTGGTACTAATATATATATTTAATAGGCTAGGCAAATTATGATATTATTCTTAAAAGTTTTAAATTATTCTTGATAATATTAAAGCAGTATCTTTATTAATAAATGTAAACAATCTACACAATAAACAGGAACTTTTCAGATGAAAAAACTCCCTAATAAATAAGAGGGAAAAAGAAGACACGTATTAAATGTTCTGACTAAGATTTCCATACTTGACTACATCAATGACAAAAAGTTGAGAAAAGTGAGAAAAAAATTTGATTTAAACTTTGTTTTTTATTATCAAGGTAACTAGAAAAAGTTATCTCCAGTTTAACCCAAATTAGGTTTACTTTAGAGTTTGAAATATAATTAATATGTAGTTGTTTGTTACTAATAGATTTGATCTTGATTTTTTGTTGAAACATGTTCTGACATGTCCGTGGAACATTGGCAAGTACAAAAGACATAATGATCACAAGTTAATTTAAAAAAATACAAACGTACCATAATCATCGATCTTAGATAAATAATATTTATTCTTTATAGTTAAAATTTTCAACTACCTATTAACACGTGTGTGGTAGTTATAAGTATTTTGATAGTGTCCCTTAATTTTGTGTTTGGGTCTCTTTTGTGTGGCTCTCTTTCACCGGTCAACAAAAAAATGTGAACAGGAAAATAAGTTTGTTTCTAAACGCAACCCCTCTCCTCAAAACTACCCATTAGATGCAATTTTTGTTCTTCATAAAAAATTGTTTACTTTTAATATGAATGAACAAAATCCTCGTCGATATTAAGAATTTGTTGATGTAACCAATAATAATGGCATATGTGTATCTATGTTTTGACATGTATGTATTTACGTCTGCACATGGTATATACATGTGACAACATCCTTTCATATCAGTAAATTGAAGACACCATAGAGGCGCATCAGTAACACAACATTGGCGTTGCGGATACAGGGAGTGACGGAGATGGAGGAGACGAAAGATAAAGGAGGAGCCATCAGAGAAGATGACGACAACGAGGATAAAAGGAAATGACAATGATGACGAAACGACAAAGGAAGAGAGGGGGAGGAGAAGTTGGAAGAAGAAGGAATGAAAATGTTGGAAGTTTCACATCGATTAAAGATAAGACAATTTCATAATATATAAGTAAGGTGCAAATTTTATTTTACAAACTGGTTTTGTGAGAGTTGAGTTAGGCTTAAAACTCACTCTTAACAGAAAGATAAAAGAAAGAAGTAATAGAAGGGAAGATAAATTAGATCGTGATAATTATTGATAAATTTTAAGTGTTACTAACAAATTTTGATTGTCGATAATATCAAATTTTCTATAAAATATTAAGATATGGACAAAATTTATTTTTAAGAGATATAAAAGAATATTAGCTTACTATTTTCTTCACTTAAACACAATCTAATTCACGATTTTTACATATTTAGGGATATCTTTTTAAAGGATCAAAATATGCAAATAATATATCTTAAAACGTACTAGCTTCTAATATTTTATTTTATTTTAAAAAAAAATCATATTACAAAACTGATTTTATCTTAAAGGCAAATTAAACAATGATACCCTTTCATTTCACAAAGAAAAAACATAAACTGAATCAGTTTACTTTGTCTCTTATATGAATTTCTCTTAATGGTGAATTTATTGATCGTTCAAAAGGCCCTCAACAACCAAAAACTGAAAAAGGAATATAAGGCAAAAAGATTTGATAAATAAATTTCAGGCTTAAGTACATTGTCATAAAAAATTAAAAAATTGTGAGCTTAGTATCTAACAATTTTATTATTATTATTATTATTTTATATTTTACATCTGGTCTTCCTAATATGTATTATTTGTACCGAAATGATAAGTCACCGTATAAAACATATCATATAAAAAGATCAAAAACAAAAACAAAAATTTTAAAATATTGTAAAGATTATATACTTAACAATAAACAGTAATTGTAGTTGAATAAAAATAAAGAAACATATTTTAGAAATCAAATACAAAATCTGTAAATATTTTAATAATCACAAGTCAATAAATATATTTACTAAAGATTAAATGCAAACTTCTTAAAATTTTCAAAAAATAAAAATATAGGCTTAAATACCTTTTTGGTTCTCATCTTCGTAGTGTTTGTTGCGAATGATCTTTATTTTGACAGAATGTTTAAAATGGTCATCATTTTTACCAAATGTTTAAAATGATCATCATTTTCGCAATTCGTGTTTTATTTGGTCCTTTATTGTAACGCCGTTTAAATCATTAACGAAGCATTGTACATGTGACACGGTTTGTATTAGGGTGTGTTACGTGTACATGTGTGGTAATTAGATATTTGGGGTTAAATAAGTGAGCTAGGGTTTTGGTAAGGAATGTTTCGGCAGTTGGTGAGTTTTGGCAATCTTGTTTCTCCATTCCCAATTGGTGTTGCTGCAATCTTCTTCTTCCTGCAATCCAACTATATAGGTATGTTACGATCCCAATCTTTTTCCTTCACCTCTGGTGGTAATCATTGGAGGCAACCGTGTTGTATCACTTTGTGCACTGTTGGTGGTTCAACGAAAAATGGATCAACCCCGATTTGTAGCTACAAAGAGATGACAACTTTGAGGATGATAAGAACTCCAAAGAATATTGGTAGAAAATTTTGGGTACAATCTGTTTTTATTTTTGTGTTAATAGTAAATTGGTTTTAATTTTTGGTTTATTGATTTACAGAGTGGTGGTTCCAATAATGTGGGCTGCAACTTTTTCAAAGGGTGGTGTTGATGAAAAGATGTCATCATCATGACACAAATGAGACAGATTAATGATTTTAAAGTTTTGTACTATTGTTAAATGAAGAAATGAATTAGTTTGATTATGTTGATATTAGGTCCCAATCTGAGCATTGAAGTAAGTGATATTGATCTAAGCTTGGAAAAAATTAAATTTATTTAAGTCTGGAAGAAGTTAAATTCATAACATTAATTCATCTTCATCAAAATGCACTACATCAATGTTTGACACAAGTGAAATTGAACGAAGTTTAAGGAAAGTCGTCAAAATGTAGTATACTGCTTGACTCTCCACTTCATTCTGAGATCAAGAAAGATGAAGATGAAGAAATTTCCCTAATTGCAAAATTTCCCCTAAATTAATAAATTAACGTTAATTAGCCACCTGTACAGTACACGTAACACACCCTAATACAAATCGTGCCACCTGTACAATCCTCCGTTAATGATTTAAACGGTGTTACAGAAAAGGACCAAATAAAACACGAATTGCGAAAATGAGGACCATTTTAAACATTCGGTAAAAATGAGGATCATTTTAAACATTTTGTCAAAATGAGGACCATCCGCAACAAACACTACGAAAATGAGGACCAAAAAAGTATTTAAGCCTAAAAATATATTTAAATATAAACTTTAACTTAATTAATGAACTTCAATTTTTTTTAAATTAATTACTTTTAAAACACCGGATCTACTATGATTTTTAAAAAATAATTAATAAAGCACACTTAAATTGAAACCATATATCCTTAATAAACAGAAGTCATATTTTAAAACAAATATTTGTTTAGAAATTACATTTTTTTAATAATGATTTTTCTATTAATTAAATTTTTATTTAAAATTTACAATTTAGAGACTTAAAACTTAATTAAACTTTTATTTAAAACACATTTATTTTAGTAATTTGTGTAAATAAATTTCTAAAATTGTAAAAAATTCCACGAATACAACTTCGACTAAGAAAATAGGAAAACCATATTTTGATAATTCTTTTAAAAAATCACCTAAGCACTTATTTTATATTAAAATAATAATAATAATAATAATAATAATAAAAGTTTTAAATGTATTTGTTTTTATCATTACGTTAGTAAGGTGAGTTGTTATTTTAAAAGGTAGGTGAAATGAAAATTTATCATTGCCCAACAAAATAATGGTAAGATTACAAATATATCTATTGAATCTAAAAATCTCTTTAACCTAAAAAATAATTACCATCCTACTGAAAGAAGTGGACAGTGCCGTAACTCATACTTACGTTTATACAAAATTTAACACACAATATCCTAATTGAACAAGAATACACGCAATCTCAGAAACATATTATTTATAGTAATCTAAACAAATCAAACACACTAAATACGAAAAAATCCCAGAATTTGAGCCAAAGTTCATAACTATTTATGGTAGTAGGTTTTGCTTATTTCTTTCTACCTCAACACACATTAATTAGATGAAAGGAAGCTCCACCCTCTTCTGAGTTTTCTTCCCTTCTACTCAAACGTGAATGAAAATGGAAGCAAAAGGTCCATTTATTCAAACTCTGAAAAATCACTTCCTCCTAATAAGTTACACACTCGCTTTCCATTCCTTTCACTCCACCCTCTTCCTGCATGCAACAACATCTCTATATAGTATCTCTAAAACCAAACAAACACACCACAGAACAAAGCATTGTTGAAGGCAAAAGAAAGAGAGAAAGATGAACCCAACATGGGTTTTTGTGGTGAGTGTTGCAGCCATGTTGGTTGTTGTTGCGAATGGACAATCGTCGGTGAAGCCATTGGTGAAGACGGTGAAGGGGAAGAAGGTGTGTGACAAAGGGTGGGAGTGCAAGGGTTGGTCTGCTTATTGCTGCAACGATACCATCTCTGACTACTTTCAGACCTATCAGTTTGAGAACCTCTTTGCAAAGCGCAATTCGCCGGTGGCACACGCTGTTGGATTCTGGGACTACCGTTCTTTCATCACTGCTGCAGCACAGTATCAGCCCAATGGCTTTGGCACCACCGGAGGAACCACCAGTGGCCAGAAGGAGGTTGCCGCTTTCCTCGGCCATGTCGGTAGCAAAACCTCTTGTGAGTGATCACTTTTCTTTCACATATATACCACATTTCATATAGAGTCTAATTCTCCTATACTATAAAAAAATGAGAAAATTTAGCATAGAAGACCATAAGTTTATTGTTTTTGGATCATGTTCCCCTGCACCCAATAAGTTCACGTCGCTTAAGAGTCGAGGTTAAACGAAGTTTATATATTCTTATTTCCCTCTGCCATTCGAGGTGTCTTTCAAGGTCAAAACTGTGTGATGGAGCTCAAACGCTCCATAGTCGGAATCAGAATATTGACACTACTGTGGTAATGAATAACTCCCCTTCAACTTCTCTTGTCCTTGACTTTTTTTTTGGTACACCCAATAAATTTTACATCGTTCAGAAGTCGACCGTAAACTCCAAAGGGGAATACCTCGTATGTCATTAGTATTCTTTCTTCTCGATTAGTTCTGGCCTTGATAGACCAAACATCTTGGGATGTCCTTGATCTTATATACCATGAAGTTGTGTGGTAACCATTGTAGGAATAATGTTTCAGGTGGTTACGGGGTGGCTACTGGGGGACCCTTGGCCTGGGGTTTATGCTACAACAAAGAATTGAGTCCTGATAAATTCTACTGCGACGAGTACTACAAATTGACCTACCCATGCACTCCTGGTGCAGCATACTACGGTCGTGGTGCAATCCCACTTTACTGGTTAGTCAGAAGCATTATTTCATGCAAAGATTTTACCAAATCTGGAGCAATATATAGTCACGATCAAACAAAGTCCTTGTGTTTTTGTCCTTTGATAACAGGAACTACAACTACGGAAAAGCTGGGGAAGCCCTGAAGGTGGATCTGCTGAACCATCCAGAATACATAGAACAAAATGCAACCCTAGCGTTTCAGGCTGCGCTGTGGCAGTGGATGACCCCACCGGAGAAGCACCTACCTTCACCCCACGATGTGTTTGTTGGGAATTGGAAACCCACCAAGAACGATACTTTGTCCAAAAGGGTACCTGGGTTTGGTGCCACAATAAATTTACTCTACGGGGACCAAACCTGTGGGCAGGGACCTGATAATGAGGCCATGAACAACATCATTTCTCACTATCTTTATTACCTTGATCTCATGGGTGTTGGCAGAGAAGAGGCAGGGCCTAATGAAGTTCTCTCCTGTGCTGAACAAAAGGCTTTTAAGCCCTCTGGTTCACCATCTTCTGCCACAAATTGATTCTTCCTTGTTGCCTCAGATTTTTGTTGGCTGGTCCATTCTTGAAATCCTGCTAAAGATTCTTAATAAAGGGGGCAAGTAGACAACATATTTCAACTACGTTGGCCTTCGCATGGTGAGAGTTAAACAAAGTTTGGAGTGGACACTGATCATGGTTAATTTGTGTATAGATTCTTACTTTGCATACAAATATCTTGGCTTTTGAGATGTCTCCTTTCTCTTGTATAATTTGAATATATTTTGGTATAATGTATACAATTGAATATTTGATCATCAAGGATTGTACCAATTTTGTTGATATTTGGATGTTGTGCAATCAAAATGATACCAAGCTTCACACGAATAAAAAGCTTTTTCGTAGACCCATACAAAAAACTTATCATTTTGTCCTTTTCGAATTGTGTAATCTAAAAATTAAAAAAATAATTCAAATTGTACAATTTAGAAAATATTTATGTTGTATAATCTGAAAGTAAAAAATAGTTTTAAAAGAAAATGATGGGGTGTAGGAAGTAATTACCTCGAGACAATTGGAACACGAGGACTAGTTAAAAATGTTGCGTTCTTCAAGCCCAATATGCTTTCTTATTGGGTCCTAAAATCAGTTCTGAACGGGCCTTTCAAATTTTTTATTTCATATGTTAAACAAAAAAAACAATTGTGTTGACAATCGAAATATAGAACGCACTACGAAGAAAAATTAATATATTTTCTTAACACCTGAACCAATATTATAAAGTAATCTATTAACTATGAACATTAATTTAAGTAATTTTTGCTTCCTTAAATTAATAGACACATATGTATGAGAAAGTTCGTCAGTAATATTTTAATTGCTAATGTAGTGATATCAAATAGTCATGTAATTGTTATCATTCAACGTTTTAGTACATCTATTTGAGAAGTTATATATTTGTTTTTAATACTTATAGATTTATCTTCGATTTTTTTTATCTCTTAAAGAAAATTTAGAATGAATGAGAATCAAGTGCTGACAAATCTCTACAATTTAATGTGCTTCATAATCAGGTTCTTCACGGTGTTCGTAAAAAAAATCAATTGCTTTTAATAAAGTATGAGTCGTAATGGTTGTTGAAAAGTATTGAATAAAAACAACTAAAACTTCAGACATTAACACATATTAAAGTGTTTTTTCAATCGTCTACAAAAAGATATAAAATTATCCATGGTTCAAAAAAGCAATGAATAAAAGGAATAATCTGCATAAGAAATCCATTGTTTAAAAATATTATTTAAACCTTCGAATAAAGGAAAGAGAGGGAAAAAAGGAGGATTTTTAAAAGAAGAAGAAGAAAAAAATATACTTACTTTGTTAGTACTTTATTATTTACTTACTCATGTGACTCTATATAAATCATTAAATTAAATATTCACATTTTAATTTCATAAAAAGGAAATAGGTTACCTTTACTTAACATAGTTTGAACTTAAGTTCTCAAAGCTATTTTGCTTTGGCTCTTTTCTAATGTAACTTTTTTGAACTTAAGTTTCAAAGCCTCCATGGATCTTTTGTGATGAAGCTTCTTTTACCAAAAGTTGAAGCTTTGGATTGTTGAAGATAGAAACTAATCCCACCAACACATCTAACAAACCTACCATTTTAACCTATAAAGAAAGTATAGATGAAGAAATAGGAAGAAAAAATGAATGAAGGAGAAGAAAAAACTCACCTTGTGAAGAAGGGAATGAAGTAGTAAGAAGCTTTATATATAGTTAAAGTTCATTAGATGGATTAAACTTGAAGAACCTATGAGAGTGGAAGATGCTTGGCCAAGAGAGAAAAAAAGTATAGATTTTCATTGTTGTTGTGTATTTGTGTGGGTGTTAACATGATTTAAAGTTTGTGTTTTTAAGTTATATATATAGCTTTTAAAGTTATTTCCTTAATTTTGAAATAGTCATAATTTAAGTTCTTTGTCTTTCTTCATTTAGTCAAACTTCAATTTTATTTCAAAACACCAAAAATAGAGAGTGGAAGAAAGTTCAAAAAGACTGAAGTGGGTTTTTTTTTTTTTTTTTTTTTTTTTTAAAAAAATTGTTTTTTTTTTTTTTTTAATTTTTTTTTTTTTTTTTTTTTTTTTTTTTTTTAAATTTTTAAATTTTTTTTTTTTTTTTTTTTTTTTTTTTGTGAAAGACAAGAAAAATGTGATTTACGAAAGAGATAACTTGCATTTTTTTTTTATAAATGAAAAGAAATAAGCGAAGATTATCCACATAATGTCATACATATTTTAAAATTTATATTTTATAATGATAATAAATGATATTAAGATAATAAATACAAATTAAATTAATAATAATAAATTATTTATTTATTTATTTAATTTTATTATTTCAATCAATTTAAATAATCTCATTTTTCTTTTTTCCTTTTTTACTTCTCAAATTTCCATCTTTCAAGCCAAACAGAGATAAAGGAAATCTATCCAAGGAGATTAAGTTTTATTGAAGTAGGTTTAAGGCATTTACCAAGTTTAAGAAAAATGATTTAACCATTATGTTAACCAAGTTTAATCTCTCATTATATTATATTAGGTTATATACGACAAGTGCAAAGTAGAATAATAATTTAGTGAATAATGATTATTATTAGTATCATACAAATTAAACAATAATACTTTATTTTAGAGTTTAAAATTTTTATAGAAAGTTATTAATGTGGTTAATAATCGCTTATACTCATATCAGTCTTCGTGAAATGTTTAATTATACAGTCGAAAGAAATAATTTGGAAGAATCTCTTACCATGTCATAACATTTTTAGTTTTAGGTTGATCAAATTAACCGTTGAAAGTCACACAACTTTATAATTAATTATATATTTTTTGTCTAATTAATACTTAAAAAAACATTAATTAAGTTAATGAAATGAATAGTAAAATTTAGGTGCTATACTTTTGCAATTAAAATTTACTTCAAAGATCTCCATGAAATCATATACGGTCCAAGACATACTAAAAATGAATCTTATCCAATTTATCATTTCACCTATTTTAGGTATATAAATCCTAAATTGTAAAATAAATATTTTTCTCATAAAAACAAATAATTTTATAAATTATTACAGTAAGCACGTCTAGTCAAAGAATTTGTAAGAAAAAAAAACAACACTCCTGTTTAAGAGAAGAACACGTAGAAAAGACTTTGTGTTTTGTTTACTTTAAAATATTAAAACTAATTATATATGAAACCTCTTTTTACACATATAATTTTTTTATTGCATAAATAATTTACTCATTATCATTGTTGGATGTACAATTTTATAAATTTTAAGATGAATTTACCAAACAAGCTAGATGCTCATGAACAAAAAACTTTTAATCATTTTTCATCAATTATTTTTGAGTTTTATATGATTAGCAATTATAATAAATAAAGAGATAGGATACAAATGAAAACATATAAAATTCAGAAAATAAAAAAATAAGATAAACATTTAAAACAGACACAGAAAGAGTCTATATTTTTTATTGGTTTTTTTTCTTCCTTGGACATTAAAAATACATTATATTAATATTTTAAATATTTTTTTAATATAATACATTATATTAATATTTTAAATATTTTTTTAATATATTTTAAAATATTAAAAGTAATGGTAATCGATGTATTAAAAAAACACAATAAACAAATAACACACATAAAATCAACAAAAAAGAAATCCAAATTCAAAAATATGATAGTCATCATAGTGGATAAGTTTTAAAAAGAAAAAAAAAAAAACTCAAAAAGAGTTAATGTTTGGTCTGCCACTACCTCTTCAGGGGCTTTATTCTGACAACAAAATTCTCTATATTTGTACATATAAATCTTTATCATCTCCGAAAACAAGTACCAACATTAGATATTACTCTTCTTGTCTCATTTTACATGTCTATTTAAAGTGTTTCAATATATATATATATATATATATATATATAAATTTTTTTTACGGTTTAAAATCACGAAAACTGAAACGATTAAAAATGAATAAACTGAGATTAAATGGCAAATTATAGAGACCAAAATAAATAATTTAATCTTTAACGGACAAAAAATATTAATCATTTTAAATGATATCCTACTACAACTAATTAGGTTCACATCCATATCTGAACTCTTTGAATAACGATAAATTTATAAAAAGATATGCATGATTGAGATGCTATGTAGATCAATCTTTTTGAAAAAATGAAGTAGCGTAGAATAAAATCAAAGCATGTATGTGGATAACGCAAAGGTTGTTTCAAAATTGGTTATTCATATGATTTCTATCTCTTATAACTACCATGATTTGATTGATCCATTAAATCTCATGAAGACGTTACTTGCAATATTCTCAAACTCTTAAGTACCAATTTTCTATCTAGAAGGACCCACAATGCATTATTCCATCGCGATCGATATTATAGTAAAATAAAAAAAGCAATAATTAATATATTATTAGGTAAGTACAACTTTTGAAAAGTCAACTCAAGAGTTTGGGTTGATAACTCAAAGCATGTAACAATGAATAAAGTATTGTTCCTTAGAATGTTAACATGAGTTAACTTCATCTTGCAAGAAAAGTTTGAATCGGATGAAAAAACAATGTGTTCACGTCTCCTTGTACAGATTTAAGGATAAGAAGGTATACCAGATTGTTGAGCAACCATGTTTGTTGTTTGTAGAATGTTCATTGAGAGCATTGGTGAATAAATTTTGTGATGACGTGGTTCTCGTCGGAGTCCAAATTTTTTACTGATTTTTTTGATATTATGTTTTATTAAAAAAAAATACTATGTTAATATTTTAAATGTTTTTTTAATATATTTTAAAACATTAAAATTATAGTAATCAATATGTATTATGAAGACAGGGTAGAAAAATTAAATCAAAAAATTAAAAGAACCCGACAGAGAATCCATATTTTCTCATCGGTAACAGATATGAACCATCCAACTAGGTTTATGTTGTGTCTAAGGATTGTGGATTTGGCTTCAATGTGCACACTCATAGCTTGCTAATCTTTGTTCTAATCCAGAAAAAAATTGTCAAAATCCACACAGTTGATGGATAGGATTTGTGGGCCCATTTTATTTATGATCCAATTGGGTCTGGTTAGGCCCATTTCCTTTTCCACCTCAACAATTTATCCGTTTTCTTCTTTCGCTTTCATTCTCTTTGTATTGCATGAAAGATGTACGCAAGTCTCCATGATAGCATTGATACATGATGTTGTTAGCCACCACAAGAACTTTTATATATCCATCTCATATGTAATTTTTTCTAAAATTACAATTCATTGAATTTTTTTCTCATAATATGAAATTAGAAGTGATTTTTTAGCATTTATTCTAATAACTTTTTGTTTTCTTCCATAGATGTCATGGATGAAAATTCTAACTTATGCTAGTAAATTTTGAAATGGTTCGACCTTTTCTACTATTTTTACTATTTTTTTTTTGTTTAAAATGATCGTTAATTTAGGAAGTACTCGTGTTATTCGTTATTTTTCATGTTTGTAGTTGTTTTTTGATATTTTTTTCTCATATAAATATGAAGCTTCTAATATTTTTATTCAAAACAGTTCAAACTCAACTTAGAACCAAAGCTAAGTATTTAAAATCTAACAATGCAAAAGAATTTGCTTTTACCAATTTTCTAGAAGGACGAGAAACCCTCTTAAATTTTCTTGTATCGAGAGACTTGAACAAAATTCTATAAATGTGAGAAAACATTATCATCTATTGAATAGATGTGACCCAAACTTTATCCAAATTGTCATTTCAATTATGGGGGAATGTATGTCCATTTTTGTTTTTCTAATTAATAGGATTTCTTTTGCCATAGAAATTAACTTATAGCGTTATATATGGATTCAAACTATCAATCACCGAAAACTAAATAATATTATTATGGACAATTATACTATCATTTTTATTTTTTTATTTTTTTACTTTCACCCTTTATTTTTTACGTGATTTAGTATAAATTATTGATTAATATACTATTATCTTTTTATTATCTATTTTTTTAAAAGAATCAACGACACACATTAAATAATGTCAGAGAATAAAGGATAAGAATCAAAGAGTGAGAATTAAAGTATAGTTTTTCTATTATTATCTATAATATTTAATTATATTTTATTTTAGTAGTAAGATACAATCAAAAAATTGTATATTAATAAATATAAATTTTATTTTATAAATCAATTTTATAAAATTGAGTTAAATTTAAAATTTATATTAAAATTTTATCCTACTAAAATTTATTAAATCTATTATTATTGAACTATCTATAAATACCTACTTTTATACTTTGAATATTCATAAATGAACATAAAAAATCTATATTAATTATGAATATGTTTAAATTATAGCATGCACAAAAATATTTATATTAATCAATTTTATTAGATTAAATTGAACTTTAAATTCAATTTTTAATATTAGAGAATCTACTCTAATTATGTAATTATGTAGTGGTCCTATATTGTACACACATGCATGCCACCACACCACATAAATATTTGACAATGAATTGAATTATGTCACTATGTATTAGAAAGTAGAGAAGAAAAGCTTGCTTTCATTTAATTGATAACCCATTCTTAGCGTATCTTCCCTGGAAATAGGGTTCATGTATATTCAAATAGAAACAAAAGTGAGCCACATAATATAGATACACATTTTAATTTTTTATTTCTTATTTATTTGTTTATGTTTGAACTCGATTTCTTATTAAGTTTGTTGAAAATTTGATATTAATTAGAAATAAGATAATTTTATAATATATAAGTGAAATGCAAAACTCACTTTATAAATTAATTTTGTAGGATTGAATTAGATATAAAGTCCACATCAATTTCCTTCATCAAGCTTTCTTCTGCCATACTGATTAAATACTTGAATTTTATCCCAGATTTCTTCCTAAAAATACATAAAAACCAGAGAGATTTTAACAAAGAAAACATCAAAGAAAATCACGACAACAATTTGATTAAGATGATAAACAACAAAAGTCTAAATTAACTTAAAAAAAAATGTTTGGAACCTGGAACCCATATTATGTTTTTGTTATCTATTTTTTTAGAATCTAGATTGGAATTTATTATTCTATTTGTAGGGACAGTAGAACACCTTGTCATTAATGCATAATTATCTGTAAACAATATTTCTGATTACATGTTTACGTGGTTAGATGTATTTTTCACATCTATTAAATATTATGCATATATCAATAACATCTCACTAAATAAATTCTATTAAAATACAATAATTTAGAAATATGCAATTTCAAATTATATACTATTTATTTACTGCATATTTATCATATTATTATAGCTTGTTATTTAATTTAAGTGTACATGTTTCTTTTTAGTCCTAGAAATGACATCCGAGGTATTAGTACAAGTATATCATTAACAATTAATATAATACTCATTAATAAAAATATTTTAGATGGTTAGATGTATTTTCACATCTATTAAATGCGAATATATTATTACATTAGTCCTAATTATAATATATTAACCTAATTTATCGTGACATTACATTCTATAGCTATCTATTACGGTTTGAACATATCTTAAAATCTTATATACACTTTTGCAACATTATTGGACAATTTCTTGCATGTTCAAATATGTGAGAAGTGAAAGACACAAAAATGACTTAATATAAAAAAAGAAAAAATAAAAATTGGTTGCCATGACTTGCTACTTTAAGTTTTCAAATGAAAGCATAGTTTTTTTTTTTAAAAAAAAAGAAAAAAAATGAGTCAAAAATGCATGTCCCCTAGTGCCATCTAATCAAATGGTTGCATAGTCTCTGTAAATTCTGTTAAACAATATGGTCCCACCCTACATAACGTAACTTCAGGTGACTATGAGTTTTTTAGTTTCTTGAGTAATTAAGAAGGAAACAAACAGAGACAATGTACATTTATTTGTCTTTTTTTTGTTTATTTTGAAAATTCATTATTTCTATGAATAAGCTTATCACCAAATTCTTAAGTTAAAGTTGTATCGAATTTTATTATTTGTTGAAAATCAAATCTCAAAGTAGAGATTGATAGACTACATATGTTTATAATTTTTTTAATAAAAATTTTATAATATTAATGGAGGAAAACTCAACAGATTAAATAAATTAGTAGAAAATAACTCTTCTCATGTATATGTTTAATTTACAAAATTTTGTAAAACTATTATGACTAAGGTAGTAAGGTACTATTCAATCTCTTTTTCTTTTCGTATTTCGCTTTATAATGCCCTCTTTTCGAAGTGAAAGTTTTGAAATGGTACTCACAAAAATTTTGCATATAAAAGAAACAAAACCTGAGTTATTTTTACTTGCACATAATTACTATTTCCACTTATAAATATAGTAATTTCTATCAGTATTCTATAGATCTGACACAATATGCATATTATATTAGTATTAGAAAGTAGACAATATATTAAAATAGCAAACCATTATACTATAATTTTGCCATCATCTAGCTCACATTTATGGCTTTTAATAATGCTGTGTCGTACCCTTTTTTGGTTGATTATAGCTCTAACTAAAAACTATAGCCATGAAAAATGTTCAACTACAAAAAGAGTTTACCATAATTGCTTCTTTTTTTTTTCTATGCTTCAAAATTAAGCTTTCCCTTTTAAACTTATGGTGATTCATTCATCATTTGTTGAACTTTACCCACTCATGAATACAATACTTTCTTCATACTTAAGTGTTTCATAGTGTAATCACTTTTCAAAATTCTTTTTGCGAAAGAGAATATTACCTAATGCAAACATTGGAGCAAAACTAATATTGCTCATACCAGAAAAAGGCACAAAACAATGACTTATATTCAAATATTTTTGTTCACATAACAACCTCGAAAATTCTAGTTCACAGATGTCGTGTTCGTGGTCTTCCCAACACCAAATTATTCAAACATTTGTGTTTTTCTTTCTAAAAAACAGATCATATGTGTGTTCTTAATTCAGAATTATGGAAAAAGATGAGACGAAAAATTTGTTCATGATTTTTTAAAGAATAAAAGTTGGATTGGAGTGGCACCTATTTCTAATTAATGGACTATCTTTTCTGTCATTGTAATAATAATAATAATAATAATATCTATTTATATTATTTTAATTAGGTTGGTTTGGCATCAGTTGTTGCATGAAGAGTTTGGTAGTTACGTTCTATATTTTTCACTAATAAAGAAATTTAACATTACCAAACGTTTTTGTTAGAAAGATATTTTTTATATTAGAATCATGTTTATAATTAATTATAAAAAATCACGGCACCCATTTCGTAGAGGATGAGAATTTCACCCTATTACTCTTTGTTTTTTGCACTCTTTTAATTAAGTCATTCTTTACATTTTTCTCTTTGTTATGTGAGTGGAATTAGTTTTTTTAAGATTTTATATTTTTCAACTTTAAACTATTATTGTATTGAATATACTATATATTATCTTGGATATCAACTTTATATATTAAGCAATATTTTGTTACGAATACCTTTGTTTTAGTAAAAATAATACATTTTGTTGTTAATTAGTAAAAAAGTGTTCATTTTTTTTTTTAACTTTAAACAAACAAACAAACAAACTGATTTTCTTATAATTTTACTAGACGTCAAGCAAGAAAAAAAACTATATATATTATATCGTGTATGGCTATTCGTTTGGACATAAAAGGGTTTACCCTAATTCACTGAACAAAAGAAGACCAAACCATTACGTACACTCCTTGTTTTTTTCCTGATTTTTTTCTCGCTTGAAATGATTATTTTTTCCACATTCAAGCACGAATTAATGATTCTGTAATTAATGCACCAGATTTTCGATCCAATCTGATAAATACAATATTATGTTTGCACAAATTAAAATGTTGAACTAGGATGATCATAATCTTTTTCAAAAATCAAATTTTAACCACACGAATTTGCATTCCAGTGGTGGCATGTGGAGTTTGGAATCTTGCTTAAGAACCTCACATGCTTGAGTTGGTTGGCTATCACATAATTCACAGAAAATGAAACCAAATGGGACGTGGTGTTCGCAGATAATTTCAAATTATTTCTTTGGTCAATGCTTTCAATTTTTATATTCGGAACGGCTCTTAATTAATGAAATTCATAGAACCCTACGATTTATTCTCTATTATTATACTATTGCACTTTATAAAAGATATTATATACACTAATTATAGATAGATATATATATAGCATTACCTTATCCAATCACAAACACAAAATGTCTACAAACCTATCTATGTATGCACTTCTCAAAAGCACGTGGGACCCTTACAACTTGGCATAGAGTTTGATTTACATGCATGCATATATTTATATTTAACAAGAAATCAATAATCATATTTTATTATTACAATTTTCTGGGGTAAGTAAAGACTCACCCACCTCTGTAGAATAATCAGAGCTGTTAAAAAACACAACAATTTTGGACCAAAATGCCATGCATAGGTGGAAACAGAAGTAAAAACACGACAAAACACACATATTTTCTTCAAATGTTGTCACGGGCTTTTGATATTATTTTTCTGATGCTTTAGTCAATTGCAGAAACATCACGGGGATGAAAGTGAAAGTGTTTATTCGTGAATCATAGGTAAACTCCCAAGTATTTTCAACGTTCTGAAACTGGTGTGCAGATTTATTTTCTGATGTATTTGAGATCCTAAGGGTTGGATTATAATAGCGAATGAAAGAACCAAAAAAATAGTGTTCCAAACATTATCGGTGAATAACAAAAAATGAATGGATATTTTGAGCTAACGATAAAGTAAGAAAGTGAGAGATTCTTTCGTCCGTGAGTGTCCATAACTCGATTCTAAAACGATTAATAGCTCTCTCTGTTTTTTTCTTTAAATTATTTTATCTTCTACGTTTGTAAGTTATGGCGTGTAATATATTTTAATGAATGTATTTTAGCATCTACAACCACACTAGTAAATGGGACCAACCCAGCCACCACCCACTGAGCCTAACTACGTGTTACACTCACTCACTCTCTCTTCTCACGAACCTTGTTATGGTTATATAATTAACCGACGTGGAAACGCAATCATCAAAATTTTATTTTTCTCTCTGCGCCCCCACACCGAAATCAAACTCTGCAAAAGACGCAACGTTCCATCTATATATATCCCACACCACTCACTATCACTCTTCACTCCCTCCTTCTTCCTTTTCATTTTTTTTCAATCCATGGCTTCTCAGAACCACAAAAAATTACTACCCATTTTGCTAGTGCTGCTCTGCGTCGCACTGTCCTTCCCAAGGCCAACCCAGGGGAGGGTGCCCTTTGCATGCGACCCTAGCAACGGACTCACCAGGGGGTTCAAGTTCTGCAACACGCACGTCCCCATCCACGTGAGGGTTCAGGACCTCATAGCCAGACTCACATTGCCGGAAAAGATCAGGCTCGTCGTCAACAACGCCATCGCCGTGCCCCGGCTCGGTATCCAGGGCTACGAGTGGTGGTCGGAGGCGCTTCACGGCGTCTCCAATGTGGGCCCCGGCACCAAGTTCGGTGGGGCCTTCCCCGGCGCCACCATGTTCCCCCAGGTCATCACAACCGCTGCTTCCTTCAATCAATCTCTCTGGCGCCAAATCGGACGGGTCAGATATCTTTTTATCCTTTCATTCATTCTGCTCCTCTTTATTCTATCATATCCCTCGCACGAAACTCATAACCTCAACTTTTTCAATATTCATTTCGGTTGGCTAATAAATAACTAAAAGTAGATTCCTTTATTCTCCTTTTCGGCCATTCATCATAATTTTACTCATTTATCCATCACCTTTTATATCCTTAATTAATACATTACATACATTTGCATGCATGCCTTTAATACAATTCCAATATAACACCACACACACACGACCCACTTAGGTAAAAGTGCCTTCTGCATATCATCATCATCGTCATCGTCATTACATGTTTCTATTTATAGTGCTCTTTCACTTTAATTCAATGATATGACAAATAGATAAATTCCCACATCTTGAATAATTACTGTGTAATAATAAAAACTTTTCTTCTTTTGTATAAAAATTCACTATATATATATTACTTTGGTTAATTACTTACTTTCATAAGTTTTGACTCGGTAATAAAATAATCGAATCGGGACTTTTTATACATTTTTCTACTGTTTAGTAACAAAACATCTGAAGAACGACAGAAAAAGTTTTTGTTGGACATGTAGATAAAAAAGGGAGTGGATATATATATTTTTTATGTTTTCATCCAAAAAAATTTTATGTTATTTTTCTGAATGCGTGTGTATATATATGATTAAGAATGTGGTGGTACTGTTTTAGCACTCGTTATACACTCACCTGATTTAGCTAATTTACATGGTAGCTGACGAATTGTGTCCCAACCACCATGTGGCTTGCATGCATTTTAATATGAATATATGAACAATCTGACAATAATGTCATTTTAAAGGTAAAGAAAATGATGATAACGTTGAAAATTCATGAACCTAAATTGTCAGCAACTAGAGGGTAAAAGAAGTCCATTACGCCATTGATTCATTCATTAACTACGAAAGCAACAATAGATGGTGGTTTCGCTTGTCCTTGTCTTCAGTCTCTCTTTACGTCATTAGTTAAATATTCATCGGTTAATAAGATTGGAATAATAATTAGTTTCACTTTGGTGGTGATTAGTGGATCCTTTTCATACTTACATCTAAGTTAAATATATGTTGAGGAGTCGTAATTTCTTTTACGTGTATTCACTTAAAAAGTTTTCCCTTCAAAATTAATTAAGGTTAGTGAAGATACAAATCAATTATCTTAATTTGCATGCTTGAAGTTGTTGACTGAAGCATGAAATTTGATCTCATCTTTATTAATTATTTGTTTGGTGAATAATTGAAGAACAAAGTAGGTCTTCGATGTTGCCCACCACACCACACCAACCCCTTGCCAAAACTTGCGTTGATCTTTCCACAAACGTCTTTTTGCTTTTCATCCTCGTTTTGGTCCAGGGCTATACATGGCTAATGATTTTAATGATCATGAAAAAAAGTTGCGATTATTGTTGTAACAACGAGAGTAAGTAATAGCCAATTACATTAGCCAAAGTTGTTATATTAATATATTATTGGTGAAGTGAAGTTCTTCTCTTTAGATGAAGTGATGATGAAAAGAAAAACCATTGGATGCTGATTTGAATATTTACTTTGTGATATTTAGATTCCAGAAAATGTCAAAAATGGGGTGTTTTGTTTGTCTCTTAGTGTCAAAAGCAACTTTTTATTATTCCGGTTGGTAGTTTTAGCTAAGAGACAGAGAATAAACCGAGAGATAAAGATTTTTCTTTTCAGAAAAAAAGAAAAGAAGAGTGTCTATTGAAGCAACTAGGCAGAATCACAGTGGTAGAGCCAGATTTAGGAGACAATGGTAAAACAAAAATATCTCTATATTTTTTTTAAAATTTTGAATGAACTAATTAAATCTCTCTCTAAAAATAATTAGGATTTAATATGATAACATTCTAAATAACTATTATTGTTATTTTAATGTTTTAATTAATCACATGTGTACAAAATATATCCAGAGGGTCTAACATTTTTAATATTTCAATAAGTTTTAATGAATAAAAAAAAAAGGATAAACATCTAAAATGGTCCTTCAGAATCGAAAGCGATGATTGGTGGATATTTGTTTGATTAAGATATTCATATAAACAAGTACTTGATATTTAAAATACATGTATAAATTTGTATTTATATTGAATACGAAATGCCACATACCTAAATAGATACGTTTTCCAAGAATTCATGATACTTAAATGAAAACTTTAATGAAGAATTGATATGTCGCATATTGAATTCATAGGTAGTAATTTAAGTATATATTTACTAAAATAGATGTACCTAATGTATGGACCTACAGCTAGAATCGAAAAAAAAAATGTAGGTAATTAATGATGCATGAATAATATGCAGGTGGTGTCTGATGAAGCAAGGGCAATGTACAACGGTGGACAGGCTGGTTTGACGTATTGGAGTCCCAATGTCAACATTTTTCGCGACCCACGGTGGGGCCGCGGCCAAGAGACTCCCGGCGAAGACCCAACCCTCGCCGCAAAATACGCCGCCAGCTATGTCCAAGGTCTCCAAGGCGACGGCGCCGGCAACCGCCTCAAGGTCGCTGCTTGTTGTAAACACTACACTGCCTATGACCTTGACAACTGGAACGGTGTCGACAGGTTTCATTTCAATGCCAAGGTATTATTATTATTATTTCTTTCATTATTTGTCAAATTATTTTTACACACGAAATTGTTGGCATTGTGGAGTGCCTCCAATGATCACATGTTATGGCTATGTTATGTCTATCTTTCTATGTTGCCGAGGAAGCAAGGCTAAATGTGTGTATATTAATAAAGTGGATCTACCTGTCCATGTTGTCCTTTCGATTTAAATTAGTTGTTTTTGTATGATTCAAGAGAAAAATGGAACTCATGCAAGTTGTTGTGACAACGACTTCCCCCCACTTGCAAATTAGTTGGATAAGTCACACCACACAATTGCCATAAACCCCTTCTATTTTCCCCACATTCATTATGGTGTGACGTGACCTTAATCAAAAGGTGCCAATAATAATAAAGCAAAAACAAGCCTTATCTTAACCTAAATAAACTACTCAAAGTAAATAAAAAGGGCGGGCTTTAAAGCCCAAATAAAACCATGGGCCCAAATTGAAATTGTGTTGTGGGATATTTTTTCACGTGCAGGTAAGCAAACAGGATCTGGAGGACACTTACGACGTGCCATTTAAAGCGTGTGTTTTGGAAGGACACGTGGCGAGTGTGATGTGTTCTTACAATCAGGTGAATGGCAAGCCCACGTGTGCCGACCCTGATCTCCTTCGCAACACCATACGCGGCCAATGGGGCCTCAATGGGTTAGTCCAATATACTCAATTGGGCTTTTGGGTTTCCATTTTACCGATTTTCTGACGATATTTTTTTTATTATTCACTAAAAATAGGTACATAGTCTCGGACTGTGACTCGGTTGGGGTTTTCTATGACAACCAACACTACACTAGAACACCCGAGGAGGCCGCAGCGGAGGCCATAAAAGCGGGCCTGGACTTGGACTGTGGCCCATTCTTGGCCATCCACACCGATGCTGCCATCAGGAAGGGACTCATTTCCGAAAAAGATCTTAACCTTGCGTTGGCCAACCTTATCACGGTCCAAATGAGATTGGGCATGTTCGACGGCGAACCCTCGGCCCAACCATACGGAAACCTGGGCCCCAGAGACGTGTGCACCCCGGCCCATCAAAACCTGGCCCTTCAAGCAGCCAGAGAGAGCATTGTTTTGTTACAAAACAAAAGAAACTCCTTACCACTATCCCCTGCGCGAATCCCCACCGTAGGTGTCATTGGACCCAATTCGGACGCCACCGTTACAATGATAGGGAATTATGCGGGTTAGTTAACCACTTAACAAGCTAATAATCAATAATTAATATCCTATTTGTTATGAAAAAAATGTTAATATGGAATTAATTAATTGTGGTATAGGTGTGGCGTGTGGTTATACGAGTCCTTTGCAAGGGATTGCGAGGTATGTGAAGACTTCACATCAAGTTGGATGCAGGAATGTGGCTTGTAGGGGAAACGAACTATTCGGGGCAGCAGAGACCGTGGCTAAGCAAGTTGACGCCACTGTCTTGGTAATGGGCCTTGACCAGTCCATAGAAGCCGAAACGAGAGATAGACTTGGGCTTCTCTTACCGGGCCTTCAGCAAGAGCTCGTTGCCAGGGTGGCTAGGGCCGCCAGAGGCCCAGTCATCTTGGTGATCATGTCCGGTGGCCCGGTTGATGTCAAGTTTGCGGTAAACGACCCAAAGATCAGTGCCATTTTGTGGGTTGGTTATCCTGGTCAAGCCGGAGGAACTGCCATAGCTGACGTCATCTTTGGTCAAACAAACCCAGGTAAATTTAGTCCCACATCGGCTTTTTCATCGGTTTGTTTTACATAACGTGTGAATATAAACGTAGAATATTCTGATTGAGTTTTTGTGACGCAGGAGGAAGATTACCCATGACATGGTACCCTGAAGGGTATCTGTCTAAGGTACCCATGACAATCATGGACATGCGTCCGAACCCAGCAACAGGGTACCCAGGAAGAACCTACAGATTCTACAAAGGGCCTGTGGTGTTCCCATTCGGACATGGATTAGGTTACTCAAGGTTCAGCCACAGCTTAGCCATGGCTCCAAAAGAGGTGTCGGTGCCCTTAGCTACTCTCCGAGCGTTGACAAACTCAAGCCTTTCGAGCGAAGCAGTGAGGGTGAGCCACGCCATTTGTGATGAAACATCGGAGATGGAATTCCACGTGGACGTGAAAAACGAAGGCTCCATGGATGGCACCCACACCCTTCTCGTATTCTCGAAACCACCACCTGGGAAATGGTCTCAGATCAAACAACTGGTGAACTTTGAGAAGACCCATGTTCCTGCCGGGTCGAAACAGCGTGTGAAGGTTGGTGTTCATGTCTGCAAACACTTGTCCGTCGTGGACCAGTTCGGGATTCGAAGAATCCCATCTGGTCAACATGAACTCCACATTGGTGATCTCAAGCATTCTATTTCTGTCCAAACTGTGCAACAGATTAAGAACTGAAGCATTCGTTGTGCCATTGATTAATCCTCTGTCAAGCAAATTTGACAGCTCTAGCCAAGTTTTGCAAATAGCAAAAAAACATCATATGAAGAATAAACAGAAAGAAAGATGTTACTATAATCTGTAAAATGCAAATGTAAAATAAGGATATATAGGTCACAACTGTAATTTGTAAACCATGTATCATTATTATTCATACTTCATATGTGAAAAAGGGATTTAAACAAACTTCAAGTTCTCTTTTTTCTCTTTCTTTCTTTTTTTTTCTCATTCAATCTTGTTTGAAACGTATCATACATATTTTTATTAGACAATTGAACCAATTTGGTCAACTTCAAAATGCATGACTGGTTAGAAATTTGAATCAACATGTGTTCGTTGTTTAGGCAGATGAATTTGACTAATAAATGTATTTGACAACTCATAGTAAATCAAATTTAAAGTTTAAACCAATTTCTGCTCAGAAATATAAAGTAAAATAACAAAAATATGAATTTTTAGGTCAATTCTTTTGTCTGTTTGTGAAGAGAGAGAGGTTGCTTGAAGCTACCAGAGTTGCACTTTGAGTAAACTTCGTTTTCTATATTAAAAGTTAAATATAGGTAAGAGAATCTACACTAACTCTTAGTTAACAAAATGAACTAAACCCATAATAAAACTGATACATTAAAGAACGGTAACTTAAAATAAGTTATTCCTTGTAAAAAAACACAGTAATTTGGTAAAAAATCAGAGTCACAGGCATGGTTGGTACCACGATGGATATCTATAAATGGTGAGAGGTATTCATTTGCAATTAATTAAGAACAGGAGATAAGGATAGGACTACAGTAGGACAATAATTTTGTACGGATTAAATCCACCGTCCAATAATTTTACACTTTTATGATATATATATATATATATATATATATATATATATATATATATATATATATTCTTCCCCATTGTACATTTACAATTCTCAATAGAAAAGAGAGAAAAAAGAATATTTACATGTTTTTTTATCATAAAAAAATACAATAGTAAGAAAAGAAAAGGACAGAAATATGATAAGATGATTGAAATGATGAAAAGAGACAGTGGAGGTGATAGTTTAAAAATAAATAATATAGTTTTTTGAAGATATATTATTAATGTGTTAGGGTGAAATTAATAATTGTAATAAAAGGTTAGAGTAGATGAATGAAATATTAATTGGGGTGACTGTTATTGAACACGAAAAATAATTGTTAGGTGGTGATAGTGTATCTTAGGCTTAGCTGGTGGATCTTGTGGTTAAAGTATCTCTACAAAATAGAGTGTTAGCTTGATAGAAGTTGCTGGGGCCTTTGACAAGTGGCAATTGTACAACATTTCCTAATTTCCACATTTTTTTATTTTTTTAATAAAACTTTAGAAGTTTAACATGTCATTAGATTAACTAAATTTAACATATTACATGTTAAATATGTTTTTTTCTCTTAATTTTCAATAAATTTTAAATTAGTCTATTTTAAAATTTTGGACCAATTTAGTCTTTTATTTTTCGAAATACGTGAATTTAGTACTTTTAATTAAATTTTGTTAAGTTTATTTAACATTTCGAACGTGTTTCATAATAATATTTGACTTAACATTAAAGTGAAAATGTGTCAAACAATATAAATAACTGAAATATAATTTTGAAATGCACTTGAAATGTCAAATAAACTTAATAAAATTTGATTAAAAGATTAAAAGAACTAAATCTACGTATTTCGAAAGATGAAGAACTAAATTAGTCCAAACTTTTAAAATGAACTAATTCTATAATTCACTAAAAGTTAAGAGACAAAAACATATTTAACTCTAAAATAAATATTGACTACATGATTATGAATTAGAAATGTATTTTTTTTATCTGAAATTTTTTGTTGCATAATTGTATTGCTAATCCAATATTGAAAGGTTTAATTTATCTGACAGTATTTAATACATACATATATAAATTATTTAAACAAGTACATATTCTTAAAAGAATTTAACGTCTTCTTAACACTAAAAACCATGAGATAAATATTGATTGATACAAGTAGAGTATTTTTTACATATTTTAATCAAATGGCCCATTCAAGACCGATTGAGGGTAACCCTTGAATTGAAAGGACAAAAGAAAGTAATAAAACATATTTCTTTTAAATCTTTATTATATTAAAATGAAAATCTGTATACATAGATACCCTTATTTAAAAAAAAATAGTTTCAATATATTTTTAAAAAATTACAAGTAAAAAAAGTATGTATATATATATATATATGTATGTATATATATTTATATTATATAATATTCTCATTGTTTATTATTTTGCTTTATAAAATGTGAAAATTGACAACATATTGTGATATAACTTTATTTGTTGAACTGACTATGTTGACCAAAATAAAAATAAAAATAGTATTTCATTGCAATAAATTATACTAATTTCAATAATTCTGGCAACATTAAATTTTGTATTGAGCCGGTATCATAATTGATTGTAACAATCTTTATCACATTAATAGCATACGTAATTTAAAATTAGTATTGTTGTATTCATTATAATTAATAATTGGACCTTAAGTATTAATTATTTAAATTATACTACAATTATTATATATTTATACTTTTTAAATAATGAGTAATATAAAAGCTAATTTTTGAAAAAAAATCATACTTTTATTTTTAATTAAAAAAATAAGCATAACGAGCGAACGGATTTACGAATTAAGATCCATTTTATTAGATTTAGACAAATGCAAATTATAAAATAAAAAACTCATATATATATAATTAAACTTTCAAATTTTAAATTTTATTATTAAGAGAATAACGACTAATACAACATGATCACTCATAAACTTAACTAAGATATATGTTAATATAATAATGAAGAGTAATTAAAGCTTGTAAAAATAAGTTAGGTAAGACTTGTTTTAGAGATAAATTTTTAGTTAATACATTGTATTACGTTTGCGCAATTTGCTGTGTTTTTAAGTGAGAATATGACACTTGTGTAAGGTAATAGTAGAAAGGAAAAGACAAATAAAATTAGGAAGACATTTTTTACTACTACGTAATTATAGAATTGGGTGTTACCAGTTGTACATGTTTACTAATATAACTAATGAAATTTAATATATTTATTTAAAAAATTAATTAACATTCCAAAACTATACATAAAAATATATTTAATAGCATTATTTTTAGCTTATACTTATATTAATGATTTAATATTTTTTTATATTTATTTTTGACTTAATAATAAAAAACATTCAAGAGAAGGTACTCTATTACGATCAATAGTAAATTACAATGACAAGATAATATTATTCGGATTTGATGGACTCTCCACTCACAATATTTTATTTGATTGTCTTGATGGTGCTTATTAGTTTTTCTCCAATATCTTGAAAAACTAAAAAACAATCAACCGTTTTTGACTTTTTTGTAGAGACTGATTATAGTTCCATGACAGCGACTATGTAAATTAAAATGACTCAAATAGTTAGTTTGTGATTTAGGGGCTATTGATTCTAAAGGGGTATAATTATATTCTGATAATTATATTCTGATAGTAAATCAACATTACATATAACTCAAAATCTGATTTTTCATGAAAGAACAAACTACATTGAAATTAATTGTCATTTTTTTTTTCATAATGGAGTTGATATCATTTGTCTTTCAATATCTTCACCAAAGAACAAATAATGCATTTTTCATGAAAAAACAAACCATGTAAGTAGTAATATTTTACAAAAGTTTGAGAAAAACACAATTTGAGTTTGTTCTTCATAAGTTAGACATTCAAGATTTGTATGCTACAATTTGAGGGGATATTGAAATACTATTATTATGACTATTTATTTTATCATATTATTGATTAAGAGATATATTCTTAACTTATATATGAGCATTACGGTGACATTTATGAACATTATTTGATGGGTATGTTTAGTAATTGTAATTTTGTCATACTTTGTAGTCTTTGAAATTTTATGCAAAACTATAATTTGTTCTTGTTTTAAATTTTGATAAATATTTTTATCCATAAACTTTAATAATGAATTGATGTAATCCTCTTAATCCAATAATATTGATTTTTTAGGTATTAAATGATGTTTCAAGGTGATTTTTGAATTGAACGTGTTAAACGATGTAAATAAATCAAATAACAACTAAAAACACCGTTTGATACGTCAAAAAATATAATGTAATTGAGATGGAATGACAATATCTATTTATGTGTAAAGTTTGAAAACCAAACTATATCAAAACTCGGGACAAGAACAAATTTCAATTTTCTATCTTTCACACTATATCCATATATATAATAAAGGTAAAGGTAGAGTAAGAATTTGATAATAATAACGTCTCTTTAAATTTAGTTGTAATTATAATCGGAAAAAAACAATACTAAAGTTTCGATACACCTCTAATTTACTCATCACAACTTTTATTAAACATTAATTATAACCATCTCAGTTACACTTCTAATTTGTCAACCACAAACATAATAAAAAAATAGTAATAATTACCTTAAATATACTTCTAATTTGAATGTTATTAAAAATCAATATTAAATTAAAATTAAAGTATCCAAAGATTAACAAATTTTAACATACAAGTATTTCCTATAAAAAGAATTACGTATTTATGATATTTTTATTACACTTAAAGATATCAAATGCCATGCGAAGAACATTTCCTAGATTAAAATAGTATTATTTAAAGTTGAACTTTATCAAAAATGAATATATTAAATAAATCATAAATTTTTATTCTAATTAGTCTTACTAATTTTAAGGGGTAATATAAATAATTTTTAAAATTACTTAACTTTTTGGTATTTGATTACAGGTAACGTTTTCGAAATTACGCAAGGGGGCTCATATACCTTAGAATCGACTTTGAGATTTAAAATTTGGTATTATTGTTAATTTTCCTTTTAAAGTTTTTTTTTTTTTAATTTTCATTAAATAAATTTTAATAACGATTACATTAGTTTAAACTTTTTTTTCCTCTGGCTTTGGCCTTAGCTCTTTAAGTGATTCTTAACATATTATATTATATATATATATATATATATATATATATATATATTTATATATATTAATCATAACAATCAAAATGTTTTATACCATTATATGAATACATGTAAGGTAATAATGTCAAGTAACAAATACCTAAAAATAAAAACTATTAAAGATTAAATACAAAATTACTAAATTTATTAAAAAAAATACATTTAAATAATTTTATTTTCATTAGTTACTTAAACTATGATTAATCGAACCAGCTTAAATAGTTAGTTTTTTTTAATAGTTAAATATGTCCACTACATTTATGAACCAATATTAACAATTTTTCAAACTTCCACCAATTTACATATTCTAAATACCTTTAAGTTAATTTTATCAATTTAACAGTTAAAATTAATAAAATTATATCTTATATAGATATTAACTAATTAATTAATTAATATAATTGGGTTATCAATGTGTGAGAGTCAACTCTAAAACCTAACTGTGGAACTGATTCATCAAAATCTCCTCTACTATTTATAAGTCAAATTAACGTTCAATTTTGAAATCATTATTGCTTAAGATCTCACACTACATAGTAGTTCTAAACAAACATTGGAATATTAGGGTTTTTGAGTGAAAAAAAGAAACGATTTAAAGATATAATAATAAGATGACATGAAATCGTAAGTGAGAAAGTGTCGGTAATGAAGATTAGCAGCACATGAGAAAATTGTACGTTTGGGGTATCAGATGGACCAAACGATGCTGATATTCTAACGTCTCAAACTACATCACTTTCTCTTCTTCTTCTTCTTCTTCTTTTTTTCTTCACCATTTTTCATTTTCAAAACCATTTCTTAAACCAAGTCACACCAACAATAATTTCCTTGGATCTGGTCTCACTTTACAAAAATTATAAATGTTCAACAAAATAAAACACGTGCCATCTAGCCACTGCAAAACGCCCACGTAAACACTTTTATACGAATGGATATTAGACATAAAGGATCCAAATTTAAGTAATTATTATTATTATTAATATTTTTTGGTGCCTTATTTCTTAGCCTCTCTTCGTATAAATGGACGCATATTCTTATCTAACCCTCTCACTCATACCCCTTATACCTCATTCTCTATACTTTCTTCTCTTTAACACTTTCTCTCACTTTTTTCTCCTTCTTGCATCTCTACCTTCCTCTTACCACAAGGTAATTATCAACATCATCACCCTTTTATCTATTTTCATTTCTTTTCTTTTTTTTCTGTCTTTTTATATAATTGAGTATTCCCTTAAACCATTTGCTTGCAACTACTTCCTCCTTGCTCGATTGGGAGACTACTCTGTTTCTATTTCTATTCTCTGTTTTCTCTTCCTCTGTTTTTCTTCTTCGCTTTTCACACAAATCAAAGGTTGCATTTTTGCAGATGAATAATAGTCTAACTTTGAATATTAGTTTCTCTGGCTTTTTTTTACTCACCAATTGGGTTTGTTGAATAGGTAAACAAAAAATGTCAGGGTGTGACAAGGAAGACTATTTCACCGCCCAAGATGCTGAGGTACGTAACACAACCAAACTCCAATTCCCATTTTTTTTTTTTACATTTTTCTGCAAAAGGGTCTTCATTATTTTCTTCAGAATAATATTTCGATATAGGAGTTAGAAATAGGATAAAAGTTGCGTGGTTTCATGGTTGTTGTGAATAATGTGAATGAATGCTATGTGTGTGAAATGAATGACATTGCAATTTGAAAAACTGGAACAGGGCTACCACACGTAATGCAAATAACACCAAAAACTAGAGAAGAGAATCAGACGGAAAATCTAAGTGTCTATTTCTGATTCAGTGACAGAACTGAACTGCACGTGTCTGTTTTCCTTCGTGTACATTACATTGTACCCATGTACTCCTTCATCATGTACTTTTGTGCCGTGTATCATATGGGTACCTCTGTTTTTTTTTTTTTTTTTTTTTTTTTGTTTTTGATTAGGTTACAGAAATATCAAACAAATCATCACGCGTGATAGAGAATATTGTGTAAATTCAAAGTGAGATTCGAAATGAAGAAAAGAGAATTTAGGGTGAAGATATTTTTGGTGGTGCTCCAAAATTGTCGGTTACTCTGTTCTAGGTTTTAAGGTGTCCCTACCAAAATTGATGCTTACAAAACTCACTGTGCAAAACAAAACAAACCTAACCAGCTTTTGGGCTGTCAAGCAAATCATGTGAACTTCGTTTTCCCCCAAACATCACCTTCTCATGGCCATCATTGGAACATAAAAACAGAACATTATTAAGGTATTATGGAATATTCTCTTTCCCCACCCACGTGAAAGGGTTTTCTTTCTGAGCTGCGTTTAGCTCAAGAGACTCTTTCAAATTCAATTTAGGCTGTAATTAGGTTAGTGATAGAATTGGTCAAATGTTTGTGTTTTTTTTTTTTTTTTTGTTGGGTGTCAATTTTTTTTGTTTTTTTTTTTTTTTTGTTGGTTGACAAATAGGTAATTTTAGCTTGTTGGACATCTTTGTTATGCTTTCAAGATTCAAATTAAAGAAGGGTCCAATTGCACAAAATAATTTTCCACTAGGAAAACATTGACTGGTGTACAACGAATACCTTTTCTGATATCATGGTTTTTCTTGTTGAAGACAATTCTATTTGGTGGTTGGTGAGATATGGTCCCAGGATTCAAAATATAACATCTGTTACCTTTACATTGTTTCGTTTTGGTCATCAACTATCAATTTTTTAACATTACATTCTCTTCCTTTTCTTTTCTTTTCCTTTCTTTTGGTTTGATTTTACAATTTCTGATATCAGACAACATCTGGGGGGAAGTATGGTACACTTGTCCCAAAGAAGAAGCCTTTGATATCGAAAGTAAGCCAATGCTGGAAAAATTAACTACATTTTCTTTTTCATTCTTTTTCACATAACACATTCATTGTTTTGATTTCTTTCTTACTCAGTTGTATCTAATTAAACTCTATGCTTCTTTTTGGGTTTAAAAGGATAATGAAAGAGCCTTCTTTGATTCAGCAGACTGGGCATTGTGCAAGGTATATTTGAATTTCACTTCTTAAAACTGAGAAATTACTTTGATAATGTTCCAAAACCTTTTCTTTTCCACAAATATAACTCTTTGTTGTATCTAATCTCAACAGCAAGGTGCTGGAGTGAATCAGCAATCTACAGCAGCAGTGGAGACACTGCGACCAAAACTACAAGTATGTTTTGGAATTTTAGTACTAAGCATATTAAGTTTTGGAGTTTCAGGACTAATCATTAAGTTTTGGAGTTTTAATTAACTAATTTTGTTTTGTTTTTTGTTTTTTTTCTTACAGAGAACTCCACACCAGCAACTCCCTCCAAGACGACCTGCATGCACATCTGGTTGAGATAATTTCGTGAATAACTCTAATATGTAATGCTACAACTGCAGTAATTTTTTGCAGCATTTGCATCATGAATGTGTAATAAATAATTTAAAGTCCATTGAAATGCAGGGAGAATAGATTTAATAAGTGGAACAAGGATTGCTCAGTCAATTTCAGTGTTGCAAAAACTAATGATGTTCCTGATCTCTATGTATATTACAATTTACTTCATGTTTTCTATTAACTAGCAGTTCAATAATAGTTTCATTTCGATTCCCTTTTGTTTCTTCCTTTCGATCTGTTGAGTGCAGTAGGAATTGCAGATAGAACAGGATCAAATCTCAACATAACATGAAATTGGGAGAAAATTCTTCACTTAATTATCCATCAGTAATACTAAGTTTAGATAAATCCTTAAACATGATTACTCTCAAAGTCATTTTAGTCCTTAAATCATATTTTGATTACAATCTTAACCTTTCATTGTAAGCTAATTCCTTTGTAATAGAATGGTTAAATATGTTTTTTTTCTATCAACTATAATACAAAATCGAAATTGATTCCTCCTTTAAATTTTAATTCTGTTTGGTCTCCAAATTTTAGAAATGATTGAATATAATTCCTTTACCTCAACGAGATTGATGTGTTAAACGGTGCTCCAATGTTGTATACGACGTTTTTCTTCCATTTGAAATCCTCATTTTCCATCTACTTCATCTTCATTCTACCCCTAATTTTTTACAACAACATTTATATGCATCTTTGCCATTCGTTTTGACCTCCGCAGTTAATCATACGACTATCGAAGTTTCAAGTATGGACTAATTTTAATTTTGTAAAAAAAAAAATTAATCCATTTTACAATGTTTGAAACAAAAGACTAAGTCCTTCTAATTTAACGTAAAACTAAGAATCCAACACAAGAATAGAAACTAGAAGATCAAACAGTAATCTCAAGCAAATTTCATTTTGACATGTTCATCCTTTTAGGCAATCTATGAATCAAAATTTTCCACGAAAAGGCTAACAACTTAATCAACAGTAAATTTGGAGAGAAGAAAAGCATATCAATTTTTGTAAGAATCTGGCATCTAACTTTTCTGAAAAGTTTGGTACATTGCTTTTAATTTATGAAAGAAGTTTGATTGTGAGCATGTGAGATTGTCTAATTTCCGTACTGATCAGTCGTCTGAGCTTTCATTGCAAATAGAGAGTGAAGCCAATAAGTTTCTGAGATAAACCAATAACTCACCTTCATACACAAGGAATCTCTTCCTCAATCTCTGTTTCATGCTTAAACATTATGTGACAGCAATCACCTATGTGGCCTACACCAACATGTTTATCTCCCAATAATTGATGATACAACCTTTGGACCCATCACAAATATATATCATCATTTCATAGTTTCCTAGCCACTCCTTTTTGAAACCATTTTGGATTTACATTTCTCACATGTTTGATACTGCATAGGTCCCTCCACCATGTTAGAGCAAGTTTAAGGATTCCACCTGTGATTGTCCATCACAAACCCAAACACTCCCTGTAACATATAATACAAAGCTTCTCCTTTTTCAACAAGAAACATCATCCACTTTGGATCCATTTGCCTAAGCATCTAGCTTTTCAACAAGACTCTTCCACTTCCCTTTGGATAACATACTTTATATATTTACTAACTCCACCTTTCTTTTTCTCATCTTCCTACAACCTCCACAAAGAAATCATCATCATGCAAGCTTAGCGATGTATCTATAGAGCATCAAATGAAGTTCAACAAGAAATTCAAATATAGGAAAGACAAAATACAAAAATAGGAAAGAAACATAAAGCATAAACCCTCAGTCATAAAATGATTGATAAGTTAACAAGGACATATATTACTTTCAATTAATAACCGGAAGAGATCCCTTGTTGATTAGAAAAAGCGAGTTTATAGTATATAAATTGGTTCAAACAACATTTTACAAGTTTTTTGTAGGGTTGAGCTAGACTTAAAATTCACTTTTCAACATGGTATCAAAGCATGAGTTAGATCTATCCTAATGAGATTTTTTGTTTGTTGGGTCTATTGTGTCACCTATTATCATGAGGGAGATTTGTTTTTTGTCAGACTTATCAAAGTCATGAGTTAAGCTTAAAGTCCACTTTTTGTGTTAGAGTCATATAAAGTCTATCCTAGCGAGATTTGTTGTCTGTTGAGTCTATTGTGCCACCCATTACCGAGGGATTTGTTGTTTGTTGGACCTATCAAAGTCATGAGTTATACTTAAAGTCCACATTTTAACATGGTGTTAAAGTCATGAGTTAGAGCCAATTCTAGCGAGATTTGTTGTCAATTAAGTCTATTGTTCCACCTACTATCGAGAGATTTGTTATTTGTTAGATAAACTTATCAGAGATAAGATTAAAGTCTACTTTTAACATGGTATAAGAGACACGAGATAGAGTCTATTCTAGTAAGATTTGTTGTATATTGTGCCTATTGTATCATCCACTATCTTAAAATTTGTTGTGTTAGACCTATCGTGCCACATATTATTGTGTCGCTATCAAATATGAAAATCAAAGTGAGGAAGAATTTCACTATAATTAAAACTATTTACACAAGTTAATAAACTACTACTTATATTGAGGATCTAGTTAAAGTTACTCTAATAATCTAATTAATTAAATTCATGGTCTAAATAAACTTTTCTAACTAATGTTTACACAAACATAGAAATAATTATAAAACATTACACAAAAGTCTAATACAATATTAGCTATTTAACTTCATATGTAGGCAGGCTGAAGTCTCTTTATTTATTTATTTATTTTTTTGTTAACTTTGTTAATTCTTTAGACTTTTTACTTTTGAAGAGAAATAGAAATACAATGACGAGTTTGTCAACACAGAATTCAATATTACAAATTGAAATGCCAACCTTTCTACGTAGCTAACCTTTCTATAGAATCTATAATTAGTTACTAAGTAGCTTTTGGCTTCTTAGATTAGCTTTCGACCTTACACTTAAACAATTAAATGGACTACTCCTAATTTTATATCTTTACACATGGTAGCCTTATGTCATTACTTCTATAATGTATTTTTTAATGAATGTCCCATAAGTGTCTTTCTAAAAACATAATTTTTTAATGGTGAGATATCAAATCCATTCATGAAAATAATCTTAACTATTTTAAAAATTAAAATTATATTTAAAAGAAATAAGAATTAAATTTTGTAGACTAAATTAAAAAAAAAACATTTCCAAATTTTTTTGAGAAAGTAAATTTAAAAAAATTAAGAAAGTATATTAAAAGAAAATAGTAATGATAAATTAGTTGGATGACTTTTAATTCATTAAGCATTGATACTATCGGTAAAGAAGATTTATTGAATAAATCGTTAATCATTTATAAAATTAATTTCATCTCTTCTATATTTTGTAATGGATGAATTTACATGTGTATAAACTAAATAAATTCTTTCGTCATCTTTAATTTAAAATATATATGATTCACAAATGATCTATCAATTTTTCTAAAGATATACAATTTAAAACCCCCTTAATTTTTTTTCTCATATCTTACAACAATCACTTCAAAATATCATGCATTCCTTTTTTCACGTGGGAAGATATTTGAGAATCTGCTCTATACATAGTGAGTCGGTGACATATAAATTAAAACTCACCAATACACTGTTTTCGAACAAAAAAGAAATTAGCAAAAGTAAAAGAGAAAAGAAAAACTTGTGGTTAATAAATAAGCAGGTGCATTTGTGTTTTGACGGCAACAAATGTTACTTAAGGCTGTAAGAAAAGTATTACAACACAAGTAAAACAAATTTTAGGTTTGATTTATGGAACAGAAGAAGAGAAAAGTTGGTGGCTTGCAATACAACTGCTACCCTGTCCTCATATTTTTAGTCATGTCTTCCATTAATTTTAATGGCGACTGCCATCAAACCCTTTGACTATAGTTTTCCTCTATCATCAAAAATTTCTTCTCATTTATATCACTTAATATCTCCCTCATGATGTCAAATATCATTAAATTAAGTATAGAGTTAAATATGTTTTTGGTCCTTTAAGTTTCAGTGAATTTTAGAATTAGTCCATTTCTAAATTTTGGACCAATTTAGTCATTTATCTCTGAAAATACGTGGATTTAGTCATTCTAATCAAATTTTGTTAGATTTATTCTTTAATATTTCGTATGCATTTCAGGATTGTATTTGAGTTGTTTATACTGTTTGATACATTTTTGTTTTAATGGTAAGTTAAATACAGTTATGAAATCCGCTTGAAATGTCAAATAAACTTAACAAAATTTTGATTAAAAGAATTAAATTCACGTATTTCGAAAAACGAAGATTAAATTGGTCCAAAGTTTCAAAATGGACTAATTCCAAAATTCACTTAAAGTTAAGGGATAAAAACATATTTAATCCTTATATTTATATATATATATATATATATATATATATATATATATATATTTATATCTTTCTATACCAATTAATGTTAGTTTTAAGATTTATTTTCTAAAAAGTTTATTCTTTATTGAATTAGTCGATTTAAAAATATATAAATTTCCACTATGTGTGACATGTACAACAATGTCTAAGGTCAATGTTTATTTGTTATCTTCTTAATTACGTTGAGCCGTTTATCCAGTTGGAGGTTAACTGTGATTAGAAAAACACATGCAAAACAAAGAATGAATATGTTCATGCGCAACTTCGCTTTATTAATAAAGTTTGATTAAGAAAAAAGTGAATTTAAGTGGTTGGTAATGCTGTCAACTAATTAACTGTTTCTTGTAGTTATGTGCAACCGTGGTAACTTTGCATTGCTATATAGTGTGCTCAAATTCAATTATTTTCCAACGTGAAATTTTGGATATTGTACGTATAATAAGCGTGGACGATGGCATTCGGAATCAGTTTCAAGCGTTGGATTTTAGCTTTTGTTCTTCTTTACGTTTGTGTGTTTGGGAAAAACTTTGGTACGCCATTAACAACATTAGATGAAACTTTGTTTTATTTGATTTCATTATTTTTTTTTTCGTTTCACGTATTAAGCCGTATTTTGACAGGATATGCTGATGAGGACGGGTCGGAGGGAGAGGATGGTGGTGATGGTGAGATCGGTGGCGGGTTCGACGGTAATGGTGGTGGAATCGGTGGGATCGGTGGGGCTGGTGGGGCTGATGGTGGGTTCGGTGGTGGGGCTGGTGGTGGGCTCGGTGGTGGGTTCGGTGGTGGTGGTGGGCTCGGTGCTGGGGGCGGAGTTGGTGGTGGGCTTGGAGGCGGTGGTGATCCTACTCAAATTTTCTCTAGAGCTTTGCAATGTTTCAATGATAGATATGTGAGTGCCTAATTTATACTACTTTTTTTTTATAATTTTTTTCCTCTTTTCTTATTTTACATATTACTTTTAGTCCTTCATTTCAAAGAGTTGAGCTAATCATTTTCATTAGAGTATTGACTATAAAATTTGATGAAAAAAAAATCTTTATAATTAATTAAAAATTCACTAAAAAAAATCGTGTATTATCGAAGAGGCTCTTATCCAATTACTTCTGGTCATTCCGAATTTTATTATTTTTAATCAATTTTAAATGATCACGAAGAGATGGCCAGTCAAAACATCTCAAATAATATATTAGTAAATTTCTCATAAAAAAGTTATTAATTAGTTGTCTGAAATAATTTATTTGAGCCATATATTGGGTATATATTACTAATTTTTTTCTAGTAAAGTAAAAAAACAATGAAAAAACTTGAATATCTATTATATAAAGATTGATTGAAATCTAAACAAATGACAATACGAAATTATGTATAATTTTTCCTTTTCATGTTTATATAAATTTACAAAATTGTATTGCTAAACCCCCTTAAATTTTGGTCAAACTATACAAAATGCTATTCTAATCTCAATTATAGTTTCAGTTTAACCTCAAACTTGGGGGATTGTTTAGTAATACAGAAAAAATAAAAAAGAAAAATTTAAAACTCTACAGTTAAAACTTGAAGGATATATATATATAACACTGTAAAATATTTACGAGTGCATGCATGTACTGAACTTGGTCTTTTTTTCAAATAAGGGTTAATTGTTGTGATAGAGTTTGATATTTTGGTGAGGGGTATCAGATATATAGCAGGTGTGAAGAATCATGCAGATTAAACGAGAAAGGAACCCTGAACGTGCCTAAAGAGAAAACTGATATGTTCTGTCAAGGACCATGTCTGTCAGAGACTAACTTGGTCCTCAATTGTCTGAACAACGTTTTCAGCAACTTCATGTTCTACAACAAAGCAACCATACACGACATCAGAAACACAATCGAAGCTGCATGTGGCTATGGCTCTCAAAGAGGTACATCTTTTGCTTTAATATTGCAGATCGAAACAACTTCGTCATGTTGATGTTAGAAATTTAAGTATGAGTTTAAGTCTCGACGGTGAATAAAAATGAGAAAGTAGATCGATATATAAGGATAAAAATCTAAAATCCATTGTCTTAACATTTTTTGTTAAAAGTGATGTCAATACTTTATATGGTTGGATTTAAGTCTCATCAGTGTTGTATCTTTCGAGTAAAACTCTTTCTATAAACCTAACAATCGGTGCTAATGTTTTGGTAATGCAGGAAACTTCAATGTGGCAGAGCACATTCAGAATGAAGGAAACAATGCTGCTCCAAAGGCTACTACTAAGCATGCTGTAATGGGACTTGCTGTTATCGTAATGGGACGAGCTCTGTTACCTCCAAATTTCACATAATATTATGCTCATAACACTTATCTATGCTTCGGATTTTCAGTTTTATGTGTAATTAATCACTCATATGATATGTAGTATAATAACCTATATACATGGGAAAACAATAGGTATTATGTGTGTATTATGTGTGGAACTGATTAATGATATATTAACTATTTCGTATTGGAGCATTTTAAAACCTCTATATCCATTTTATTGATGTTTACTATATTCTTTTTCCATAGTCTTCTGTTATATAAAAATGATTTCTTCATTAAGAGAACAATTATTTTAATAGTTTATACGATCCTATATCTATCTCATTTGGTGATGTTAAACATAACAGAAAAAACCCAAAAAGAAAAAACAAAAGATTATTATGATGGGTTGGGGCATTCCGAGAATCGAACTCGGGACCTCTCGCACCCAAAGCGAGAATCATACCACTAGACCAAATGCCCACCTTGAAATTGTAAATATCCTTTAATTAAACATTATTATTATTTTATATTGTTATTATACTGTTATAATTATCAAATATATCTACTATATTATCAGTTCTGAAGTACTGTTTCCCACTTTTCACATTAAAAAATATCTTTTCCATGAAAAATTGATTTTGCAGTGCAAATTCAAAAACCAAAAATTTGGAAACATTTTGTCCCCTAGAAATTGAGATATGCTTGTACAACCAAGGTAAAAGGTTTGGGTAATTTTGGTATCATTTTTTGGTAGCTAGCTTAGGAGAGGTTTTGTTATGCAATCAGAAATCCAGACTTAAAAACTAATGGAGGGTGAACAAATGAGAAAGTTGTGCAAATTGCATTAATTATTTTTGAAGTTTTGTATGCTTTTCAACAAATTATTTTACTAACAAGCTTAGATTAGATTCACTTTTACATTGTTAAAGCTTCCTTTTTCTCTTTTCACCATTAAATGCTATAATTTTGTAGAAGTAAACTAAAACCAAGCTAGGGTGTGGTGTAAGGATTAGAGTTTTTCTTACATTGTATAAACCCACTTTGGCTAGCCCCAACCAATTGCAGACAAGTCATAAGCCATATACATTAGATTATACTTCATTCAGTTTTAGTAGCTCAAATATATCAAACTATGTGCAATGTGTCAGTGAAAAAAGCAGCAGTTTCATCATCCAAACAAATATTAATAAAGACTTGATAATGCATTCTACTTCTATAAATGAATCAATATGAAGACAACATTTCATAATCAAACAGCCTCAAAATCAATCATTAAGATGTTTACAATTGCAAGATTTCAGTGACAACACCATCAACCAAAGAATTAAATATTTGGTCCACAACCTCTGATCCGAGTTCAGAAGCATCAACCTCATAATCTAGCCATCTTCCAAACTGGCTGCTCATGTCCTTGCCCACAAGCTCATCCACCATTGAGTCTCCCATTCCTCTCCAACATGAGATATCCTTGTACACATCTTCTGCTAACCATTCTTTTCTTTTAACCATTTCAAGCCCTTTGGTCCACATTTTGAATCCTCCACCCACATAACGCCTGCATCTCAAGTCCAAACATTCACTTACACAATCAAATGTAACTTTCCTTCTCATCCTAGCCTCCTCATCATGCTTAAACCCTCCCTTCCGACCTTCCAACTGTTTGAATAGATGAGGGTTTATAACCTCACTAGCTTGGCCAAGGGAAAAATCTATATACATCAACTCAACAGTACTCAATATATCTTTCACATAATCCAACTCCCACGTGCTTGAGCTGCTACCAAACCTTGTGACGGTACTTGTGTGCTTCATCATGTTCCCAGCTGAGGTTGAAGAAGCTGAATCGGATAACTCAGCATCAGTTTCACAAGCATAGAACTTCCTTGAAAAATTCAAGCCTTGAACTTCCTGAGCTTGAAAAGATGACCACAACTTGCTTCCTGAAAGTGGATAGTATTAGCATTCTTGAGTCATGAAATAATTAATTTCAAAATAGGTAATTGAATGCCATATTTAGCATAAAACTACCTTCTGTACTAGTAACATCTGTGCTCAATGAAGATTCACAGCTTTCAATTGAAAAAGAAGGCTCGAGAACAGAGATTGGACTTGGGTGTCTGCAATTGAGTAACTGTGGCTCCATCTCATCAATCTGTAAACAACTTGAGTTAATCACCTAGTCAATGTGCAGAAATCATAAGGAATATTCTAACATTAGTATAAGGGTGTGGGTGATTAATACTGATTATTCAATACAATTGGACTTGTAATTTTTACCATTTTATTTTATCATTACAAAATCGGTATTGAATCAATTGCCTCGTAAAAGTTAGCTTTTTGTGCATTATAAAAATCAGTTGTTTATCATAAGATTTAATCACGCGTCTAAGTTGGCTAAAAGTACTGATAATATCATAGAACCAGCTGCAACATAAAACCAAAAGAGTGACGATTATTTCAAGCAAGCAACCAAACACCAAAGGACACCAAAGGATCATTAAGCCATGAAATAGCCAAAGAAATTGAATGTCGTTTCACTTTATTCGCACATAACTACATTTCTCAGCTACAATGTACTTTAATTTTTTAAAGTATACTGACTTCGAAGTGAAATGCCCATTTGTATATAAAAGTAACATGCAGCATCAAAACTATGTTTACCTGTAACTATATATTTCTTGGCAAACAGGCAATGAATCTATATCTTTTGTTTTCTTTTATAAGGATATTTACAACATGAAACAAACAAGCCTAACTTATTATTTCTATCTGGCCATTTAACAAGTGATCGTATACTGTTCTAACTAACATGCTTGAACGAGAAACACAACAAAAGAAAAGTAATAAGAATTAGAAAGAAATTTGTCACTTGCCCATGAGTTCTGCTTCAATGATAATTCAGGAAGACCCCTGAAGGAGATGTCTGAATCATAGTTGTTTCTTAATTTGTCTGTAAATAACACATCTTGGTCTTTTTTCTGTTGCAACCTTGGATTGAGGTTAACTACATTCAAGCCGGTTACTTGATCATCTGATACAGTAGGAGTAATGGCAGGTTGTCTCATTTTAGAAGAATCATGACAAGTTGTTTCCATACATGTTAATTCTCTCAATTTCTGTTCCAAAAGGACACCCAAGGCATCACCACCACCAATCAAATTGTATCCTATTGGGGACCTTGTATTGTCTGGGTCAAGCAACACCCTTTTTATGCGTTGATCCAGGGAAAGACCATTATTAGTAGTTTGGGCAGCTTGTCCAGATGTCTCAAAACCGGGATTGCTCCTTGTTAATGGTGTGGTGAATGTGAATGAAACTACATCCATGTCTTTCTTTTTTACATCTTCAGCCCAACTATTTTGTTTATTACTCACTAGGTTAGACTTAGCAGGCTTTTGAGTTTTTTCAATGAACAAATTGTCCACAACCCTATCATTCCAGTCCTTGTCTGTAGACCTTTTCTTTCTAGGAAAATTGTTTGTGCTGGTGTATAAAACTTCCTTTTCACTATCAGTCACCTCCATAGCTGACTTTCTGGATCCAACTTTAGATTTTGCAATGGATTTATTACTGGAGCTTCTATGACGTCCGTAAGGGGAATCCCCAGTCAGAACTTTTCTACTGTGGGAATTGGTAGTCAATGGCTTTGATGGTAATTTGTCTTTGTCAGTAGAATAATTCTGTTTCAGATTATTCTGTCTGAGAGCACCAGATGAATTCTGAGTAGAAGATTTCTTGTGCAAATTTTTCTGCACGTTTGTCTTCATTGGTTGGTTGGATTTCAAGTCAGGATTCTCCTTTTGGGTCGTCATACTCCTTCCACCAGTCATACTCAAACCTTCCCTTCTTTGAACATTCACTTTTGCTTGGATTGCAAGCGAAATGGACTTCCCCTTATTATTCTTCAAAGAAGAAACTTCTTCCTCATGTGTAGGAGATTTGATGGATATATCCTCAGATCCATTCCAGCTTCTGTTCAAAGATTGCCCTTTGAGATACTTGGCAGCATTTGACTCGACCGATCTTTGACAAGATACGGAAAGCCTGGCCGTTCTTTGAGAAAGTTCTCTTTTCTCTTTTAGATCTCGAGCTCTAGAGGTCATGGAGGATGGCCCAATTAGAGGTCCCTTTTGTGAAGCCTCCACCTTATCTTTTAGTTCTCTCACTCTCAGTGGTGCTGATGATGCTACCAGAGGTGTCTTAGCCCTGGTACTAGCTTGGGAACCAGGCTCAATAATTCTTGCCGCAGCCTCCATTATATATGCAGCATTATTGGTGGGAACAAAGCTGGGACTCTTAATGGGGGACAAAAGTTTATGGTGTGTAACAGGAATTGATTTAGCTGATTTTGGAGGCAACACTTCTGTTTGGAACTTTTCAATTGGCCTGGTAATGGCCTTTTGTGGCTTTGGCTCAATGAAGCTCCTAGATGAGCCCTCAACCTTTTCAACCAGCTTGCCAGAATATGGGGTCTGATGGTCATGCTGGTGACCAAAGTTTTTCTTGAAGTACTGGGCATCTTGAAGGGACCGGGTATCAAAATATGGGGTAGCATAAGGATCAGAAAAACTTGAAGAAGGCAAAGAATCTAATCCCATAAGCCTGGCAACAACACTAGGAGCCCTTGTACCAAATGCTTCATCATCTGTAACAGATGAAGCATAACTATGATCACAACTTCCTCTTAGACTCGCCCCAACTCCATTTTCATCTTCATCAACCTGTGAGAATTAAACAAAGTAACCACAAATTTCATAAAATAAATATATACACAGAAACAACAGATGAATTTGCAAGACATATAATACCAGACAGGAGGACTGTGTCATTGGCATTGCCACATTGTAACCGACTCTTCTTCCCTGTTTTAAAGTCTCTGCAGATGATTTAGAAAAAGAAAAAAAATCACCAACAGTAAAATACAAAAAAAAATGACTAGACCCATAAAATTTTGGTGTAACCGATTCCAACAAATTTACAAGAGAAATAAAAACGCCAGTATGTTCTATGAATACAGTAAATTTACCTGGCAAATCTGACTTGGCCGCAAATAATTTCTTACGGGACTTCGACGTCCAGTCAAACAACTGGAAAAAACCACCAACATAACCTCCACTTTTCGTCCCTTCTCTTTCAAATCCCATTTTCAAAGCAGAATGCAGTAGTACACCTTCAACACACAACAACAAAGCCTCACCCCACTAGATGAGACCAGCTACATGGATCACACGTCATTTGTCTCACTTAAAGACAGTAAACCTTCATGACACATCAGGAAAGCATTGGCATGAAAGATTAACATCATTAGTCAAATGATAAGAATATTAAAGATTTACTGAAGCTAACATAATGATAAGAATATTAACAGGGAACATCATAACAAAAACTTCAAACAAACACAATCATGGAGATTTGAACAGTATGTTTCTCTGTATCTCTAGATCTCCTTTGGAGGAAAGCAATTCACATAATATTGCACCAAACCTAAAATCCACTGCATAGTTCATATTTAGCTTATGTAAATCTCCTTTTTGATAACCAACCAGACAATCAATAGTCAAATTTATCTAGACAAAATAGTATCATAACTTAGTTGGTGTTGCTAAACTTGAAAGTAATCATATTAAGTCCAAATCAATGCAAATAGACATCGATAGCCTGGTTCAACTAACTAATTAAGAAGAAAATTCTAAAGATCCAGAGCAAAAATTTGAGTCAACCCAAATGTGGAAATAGCAATCCTAATAATTTTTTATCATTGTTAGAAAAAAGAAAAGGTTGTTTGGATCTTAAGTATTTTACAAAAGTCCAATCCTATACAGCCCTATCGACGGATTCAAAAGTTTGAACAGAGACATACAGAGGCTGTAATTACACACAAGCATTTCTTCTCACCCAAATGAATCATATATAAACGTGTTTCCCATCAAACAACGAATGGAAACCCAAAAACAGGAAATTCAGGCATTTCAAAACATAAAAACTTGAACTGAATCCAAACACTAAAAATAACACACATGATGACAATACAGTACCAGCAAGGAGAAAAGAAAGTGGCCAAATTCAAACGCAAATCAGAAAGGAAGAAGCCAACGACAAGAACCCATTAAGAGAAATGAAGAAAAGCTGCAATCTTTGGAGACTTACGTTGAAACAACGAGTTTGGTCAGCTAAGTATTTGAGTGGAGTGAAAGGGAAGAAGCACGCACCCACCGCAAGAGCACTGTATTGTTTCACTGTGAAAGACAGGGAGAGCACTTAATTGAAGCAATGAAATGGATAATCACAGTCACAGAGGAGAAGTTCAAGCAAACGGAAAAATTTTGGGGAATTGAGAGAGAGAGAGAGAATAGAGAGAGACAGACACAGTTTGAAGTGTTAATAAATGGAGACAGAGAAGAGAATTTTATTGCATGAAGGAGTAAATTTAAAACTTTGCATCAAAATTTTAAAAAATGTATATTTTGAAATACGTTTGGATTATATAAATAAATAAATATAAAATAGGAGAGTTTATAACGTCTCTCTAGAGAGGGATGGGATTTCAAATTCCAAACGGAGAAAAGGGTGGTCCAAGGGAGCTTGATAACGTCACCGAATCTCTGGATTTCGAGGTTTGATTCACCTATTGAAAAATGACACGTGTACCACTCCCCGTATTGGAATGTGTCCTTCAAATATAAGGCAGGTAGAATAGTAGTTCGCTCTCAAAGTCGTGTGTTGTCTGTATATTGCTTTTTATAAAAAAAAATAAAAATTAAAATTTTAAATATTACTTAAAGAATACAAATAGATAATAAAATTATAATTTAAATCATTAGTATCTACAAATAAATTAAATTGCTATTGTTGATTACAATAAAATATTTTAATATACATAAAATTAATAATTCTCTCAATTTTATTTTTAAGTAGATGGATTAATACTTCATCTAGAATAGAACAATTCAAATCGTCTCAACCTATTTTTGATGAATTAACAATGAAATCAACCAAAATAATCAAGTTTGTCCATTCTAACACTTAAATAAATATATTCTCAAATGCAACTAATAATATGCATCAAATTAAAAAGAAAAAAATTGATTACAATTTACAATTTATAAATAACCTTTTCTATTTGTCTTATTAATTACGAATAGGTTCATAGATATTAATTTATCCAAAGATTTTATTAAAAAAATGATTTTATTTTATTAACATGTGACGTTAATATAAGGCAGACATTAAGATAATTTATTTGTTCACATGTTATTTTATTTATATATTGATGAGAAAGTGATACTTTGTATTTTCATTTTTTTAATAAAAATAATAATGATGATTATTTAAGAATAACATTGAGTGATTTATGATGATGAATTTGGAAAAAAGTGTGTGAATAAATTTTGATGAATTTAAAGATGAAGTTTTTGTTATTTCTTTTAAGTGATTTGAAGGTGAATATATGAGAGGAATTAAAGCTGGAATTTGTAAAAATTTTATAATTTGAGTGATATGATAAATTAAAAAAATATAATAGATAGAAAAGAAAGGTTACCATTGTTAGTTTTATTTATTATTATATTATTATCATTAATTATTATTATTGTTATTATCATTAATTATTATTATTGTTATTATTAATTCTATTAATATTATTATTGTTATTATTAATTATAACACGAATAAAAGGGCACAACACCACCTCACGTAGTTTGTATGTAAAAAAATAAGTTTGCAAGTGAAGGTCAATAAAGTGAATTCATTGAAAACACTCACAAATTCCTCTCTAATTATAATATATCCACCAAAGTAAACATATCATAAGTATAGAAAAATTAGTAAAAATATATGGTAAAAATGAATTCAAATGACCATGATAGTAATCAAAGTGAACTCAGCTTATTTACCTAATAATCGAAACGAAATTGGAAATTTCAATTTGACTTTAATTAATTATGATTGTAACAACATGGAGAAAGCAATGTGACTTTGAGTTTATCCTTTCTAAGTGGGAATTTTTAGTCACTCATCATATACTTTTAGGAATTTAAAATGAGTTTAAGTTTGATATAAGTAAATTTCAAAAAGTTGAAGTTCGTCAAAAAAATTCACAAACTTCAAATTTTCAGTTGAAAGTGATATTAATATTTTACCTGTGAGTTGAACTCATATTTGATTAATATTGTGCATTCCAACTAATTTTTTATCAAAAGACTCATCAAATAAAAATATATAATAGCATATTTGATTATTGTAATTTTCAATTTATTTTTTATTGTTACGTGTAATATGTTAGACTGGTGAGAAGAGATGAATGGATCCACTACTCTATTTTTCAAATTAAAGTTTAAATACAATTTTGTTTTGTATTATATTATTTAAAAATACAAATAAGTTGTGATGATAATATTATAACTTAAATTATTAAAATATTTACAAATTGAGTTATTATTAATTATAATAAAATATTTTAATAGGTTAAAGTTTTGAAAAATAGGTTAAAGTTTTGAATTCAGTTATTATAAAAAACCAATTTATCATGTTCTATTTTTGACGCATCGTCAAATGGGACTAACCCACATTCTTATACATAGTCTTATGGAATTGATTTAAGTTAAAAAAACAAATTTTCTATTTTCCTAATTTTTATAAATAAAAAAATTATTATATTAATCAACAAAAAAAAAAAAAAATTTTCCAATTTTTAAGTTCCCATTCTCAGTTTTCTTGGATACCTCTCCCGGTGGCATTCTCTCTTAAATGAATATTGACATTACAGTGGATACCTATGTGACATTTATTAACAATTCAATAGTTTCAACGTCTATTTTGACTTCTTTATTTTTGTTTTCAACTAGCTTCTTCTTTATTTATAAAAAAAGAAAATACAACAAAAAATGAAATGTTATTGTTGATTATAATTTATAGATAATAACTAAAATTTGTTGATATACACGATTTACTAATAAACTAACGAGGTAGAAATTTGTCGATGAAATGTTCGTTGATAAAATTTATTAATGAATACAGTAATCTATTAGTAATTATCGACCTTTATAAATTTGTCAATAAATATTTATTTGTAAATTTATCAGTAAAATGTACGATTGAACGGAGATAACATATATGTAAACATTAAACAACAATGAAGATGAGTCACTGAAAATTTAAAATTTGTCCATGAATATGAATTCTAAAACTAAGATTCATAATAAAGATAAAAGGTGAAACTATAAAATCTAAACAACAATGAATGCGAAGATCTAAATAGAACTATTATTATCTTATACAAAATATTTCTTTTATAACAAAAAAATATATATAAAATTAAATGGTGTACTTAATCAATTGAAAGGTGTAAATAGGAAAACCATAAAAGTTTTGGGTACAATTTGTCAGAATGGTCCAATAAAACATTGAGATATGTAATATCCAATCCAAAACAGATTAGAAAAAAAATCAATTATTTTGACAGACACCCAAATTAATACAATCACATTGATCACACTGGAAAGGATATCATGAAGTATATTAACCAAAAAAATTGAATTTCTGAGAAAATATTATTTTACAAAAAAATATCAAATGAGTGATAATTAATTTTGAAATAAATTAAACTAACCACACATTATAATTAAATTAAACAAGGTTTAAAAATATATAAGACATTATGCTAAATAATCTTTAGCTTATGGGAGGAGAGTGAATGAATCCGTAATAATATCTGATTCAATCCGTCTTGGGAGATTGGGTTGGGTAGTTATGACTAGGTATGAATGATTAATTTATGAATAAATAATACACGAGATGAAAACACCATTTTTTCTCAAAATATTGCCTTAGATTTGGATAACATACTCTATGAGTAAATTTTTTTTTTAAATTTGAAATATTTTATGATTAAATATGTTGTTTATGTAAAATTTGTTGAAAGAAATTAAAATTCAAGAATTTTATTAGAGAAATTGGATTAATTAAAATTAAAGAATTTCAAATTCCATTTGAAAGACAAGAATTTAAAATGTTCATATTTTTTAAATTCTTATTTTAGTCTTCGTAGTTTAAGTTAACTTGATTACTTATTGATTTAACTTAATTGAAGTTCATGTAGACTCGATTCAATTTGAGATTGACTTAAAACAAGCCTTACTCAACTTGGCCAAACTTGACCCGAATTTCCTTGGTCCCACTTGGACCCAACCTTACCTAGCCTGAGTTGGACTCAGCATGGGCCTAACATTGATTTGAACTCGAGTCATCTTAGTCAAACTTTGGCACAGTAGACTCAGTTTGACCTGACATGACTTAACCTTGATCATGCTAGACTTAACCTAGTCTTGACTAGACTAGGAATGACATGGGCCTTGCCTAACATGGTTGAACATGAATTCACCCTAATTTGATGTGGGTTGTCCCGACATAGCTTAATGTGAACCTAAACCAATTTTGCTTGACTTTGGTTTGAGCCAAGTTAATTCGATCAAGGACCTAAGCGAACTCATCTCAAACTAGGGTTGTACCTAAGCCTACTTGACTCGACTATAGCACATGCCTACCTAGCTCAAGTTGGGTTTGAATCGACTTAACTTGACATATGCTTTGATCGATTTGTCTTAGCCTTGACCTTCGCTAAGTTAGCCCGACTATTGAGTCCAAATTACTGCTATCTTGTTTGGATTTGACACAATATAACATTTCATAATGTGAAAATAATATATTTAAACATAAGTTGAGAAAAAAGTTTTGCAAAAGTAAAATGAAAAGAATATTAAAGATTTTTAACAAAAAATAAAATCAATCAAGATAAAAAATATATATCAACATTGATTTTTAATTTTTTTTATCAAATATTTGATATTTAAATAGTTGGTTTTGAATTTGGTGATAATTGAAATACTTTATAAAAAAAGTTTAAAATTCACTATATTTGAATTGTCTTATCCAAATAAAACATTTGAAAAATGAAATAATTTAAACTAAGATTAATTTAAATTTAATGTATTTCTAAACATGGTCAATGTAGGCAATATTGTCTTTACATGAAAATTTTATTAAAAAAGAACAAAAAGAACATAAAAACATACGATATTATATCAAACTCGTAATAAAATTACATTGCACACGTAGAAGAAAATGCTTAGTATGAAAAAATTAAGTAAATAATATTCATGAAAAAACAACTCAATAATCAAATTCATTAATATATCACCACATTTATTATCATCAAACTCTCTCACATTTTTAAATTAATTATTATTTTTTATAAGTCCTTACTTTGATAGATTTAATATTAACTTTCTCTAGCCTACTTCTACCAAGTTTTGTCGTAGTTTGAATCAATTCATCATTCTATTTGATATTAGAATGAGCTCTCTCATCAAGTATATTATACCATCTATAAGATAATTTTAATTCTTCCACAAAAGACTAAAAATTGTCTCATAATTACTATGAAGTTAATCGATTAATTTCAAATTTAATGTATTTGAATGTCTTAAAATTTATAAAATCCAGTGAGGTATTTCAAAGGTTATTATTTAGGAATTAATTATTTGTGGATTAGGAATAAATTATGTGAAGAGGTAGAATTATTCGTTCATGAAAAAAAAACGGTAAACACTCTTCATTGATTTATGATTTTAATATTAAATATTAAGAAACAAAATTATGCATAAGTATGTTAAATGTTTATCAGTATTTATGTAAACAAAAAAAAAGAATATTAACCAACTAAATCAATACTATTGTATGTATAATATAAACGTGTTATATTTATATTCTGACTTCTTATTAATAAACTATATTGTTTCCAACAAATTAATATATAAAATCTTTATTAATATTTATATTTAAATATTAACAACTATAATATCAAATTAAATAACTAAACAATGTATTGTACATGTAAATGTTCTAAGTATTTGACAGAATTAATGAGATGAATTTCCACTGTACACACTCATATATATAACATAAACCAAATTTTATTGAGAAAAAGGACCAAATTACAGAACGAAGTATGCATTATTTCATGAATACACTATAAGTGAAAAGCAGAAAAGAGAAAGACGAGGCAAAATCACGAAGACACAAAACTGATATGATAGACTTTGAAGTTGAATCACGAAAGCAAAAACACAAAAAAATTAAGTTTTCACTTCCAACTTGATTCTGGTGTAGGAATATTGTGATGAACCAAAAAATTGTTTTATGATAGATTCTTGTGATCTATCTACATAAAAAACAAGGCAAAATTGGTGATTTTGTTGCTGTCTTTGAGGATCAGCAATTATGGGTCACTGTCCCATACTTTTTCTTCGTCAACCATGGTATCTTTCTCAGTGATCCATTCATCTCCGTCTCATAAGAGTTGTCCTTTCCCACGCGCCACTGCCTCTTCATTTCTGACTCTGTCCTGTTCATATAATTTGTGTACCCAGAAACCACCGTGGACGGCGGTGCATTGCTTGTACCACGACGGCGACGCATATTTTCGCACTGCATGCCCCAATTGCTCACATACCCATGACCAACATAATGACCACATTCCATCTCTTCCATCTATCTCGTGTATATCTTTAACCGTATATGAATGACAACTACGTATATACGGCGGTGATATACACCGAAAGATAGAAAGAGAGATGAGAATGTCTGGTGAGAATCATAATAGGTGCATCTTAAAATTTATACGGATGAAACAAAATTCTAAAAATAACAATAAAAAGTAAAGACAATTATAGCTTACCTATTTGAGTTTAGAATGATTTAGTCACAAACGTGGAATCATAAAGCTCATGTTCTACGAATTTGGTGGAAAAATTTTCTAAGGCGACACATTATATATATTTAGAACGAGGAATAAGAGGCCTTGGCAACTAGGGCAAATATAAGGGAAGGGTCTACCTTGAATCTCTCTGGGTTCATTCATTTATAGTTTCATAGATTTTTTTTTTCTAAAATGAAACATTAGTTTATATTTTTTTTTGAATCTTAAACTAATAAACCATTTTGAATATTAAATTCAACAAGTTAGAACCTCAAAAATAGGACTTTTAACTGTTAGTTAAATTATAAAAATCTTGTCAAAGTACAAAAGAATAGAGAAGAAAAATCAAAAGAGAATTCAAGGTAGCTCTTGTTCTAGAGAATTCCAGACCATAAATATGTTGTTCCATCACCAGAATACATACATGCATAGATTTTTCTCTTTCCCTAACAAATAAAAAGAAAACTTTATAAACTATATAGCTATTTATTTACAAAAACAAAGAGAGAGATATATAATATACGACACATAACATAACCTAACCCTGATGATACAAGTATAGGGTTGAGATGAAATACCCTTAACAAAGGGTGTGTACCTACAGAGAGAAGAGAGGAAAAAAGGTACTATATATAAATCATGGTGTTGGAAGCAAAGCCAAAACATCCCTATCGTGTAATTTGGGCAGCGAAAGTGATAAGCACAAAAAGTAGTACTGGGAAGGTTTTTGGGTCCATATTCAGCTTCTCTTACACCTGCCAAATTCCTTGTCCCTAAAATTGAAAGCTTTGTTAGCCAAACTCAAGTTAAGATCAACACCACCATTACCATCATCACCATCATTAATAATATTGTGTACTTCCCTCACTGTGTCAATGCTAACTGCACCTGCACCCATTGGCCTCACTAACCCAACCCTACGATCATCATCATCATGATCAGTGTCCCACGAGAGCCATGGTCGCTGAGCCCTGTCACGTGGACCAACCAACGGTCTTGATCCACCGTGCGGAACCACGATCGGAGAGTGAGCCGGCGGTGCCGTGAGGCGTTGATGGTAGCGAAAGTAACCGAAGGGTGAGAGAGCAGCTTTCTGGCGTTCTCTCTTGTGAGCGTTCTGGTGGCCACCGAGAGCTTGTGAATTGGCGAATTCACGGTAGCAGAAGTGGCACTTGAATCTCTTGTAAGGGCAATGAGGAGGAGGAGGAGGAGGAGAAACGGCGGTTCTCGCTGCCGCCGCCGCCACCACGTGAATCTCTTTGTTGATGGGGTTTTCCGATGAAGTTAACGGAAAACCAAAGAGTTTCAACGTTGTTGATGAAGAAGAAGAAGCCTTACCTTGAGTACTGTCATGAATAGGGTTTTCTGATGCACCACTCATGCTGCTTTCTTATGCTTCAGTGGATTGCTTCACTCACTCTTCTGCCTGCATATATAGCAATAATAACCCTATTTATCATAATTAAACCAGATAAACATTGTACCAGGTTAATTAATTTTGTCTGCTACTGTTACTTAACCAGAAAACTCGTTATTAGTAACTTTTCATGATCAAGTTAAAACCCTTAAAACCAAATTCATTTCATTGCAGAAGAATATATATATAATAAAACGAAATTTATAAATTTTACCAATATAACGTACAAAAAACTTGTCGATAAATATTTAGGATCGATGATGGGACAGAACTAACTCTCACTGAGTTCTGTAAATTTCAACATTGGTATAAGTCTTGCGCATAAAGTTTTGACGTGACACTGCAAAAAGAGAAAACCCACCTCTGCACAAACCCTATATTTCCAAAAACCTAATTCACCATGGGTAATATTTTGTATTTTCTAAATAAACTGTATCAACTATTGATACTCAATTATTCTAATTGAAGTCTTTTATATATAAACTATGTTAAACATTCGAAGATTTGTATTAAATGAAATTAATCGGGCTAATTTGTAATCTTAAACCATAAACATTGAACAAATTAGAGAGAGTGATGAAAAATTTCTTTCTCAGCTACATTTTCTGATCTACCATCTTCAACAACGGATCATGTTGTCTTTGGCCTATCTCAACCTTATAGTAGGTAAAGAGATTTAAAAGGTAATTTTGGATGTAAAAAAAAGTAAGGGAAAAAGGCTATGAAAATTTAGGTGTTGGATATGGAATCTGAAAAAATCAGGAGAAATCTTCATATATTCAAAGTTTGTTTCCCATCACATGTTAGACAAATGGAGTCTTAAGTCTCTAATTAATTATGAAATTATGATGCCTGTAGTGCCACTGATCAAATCAATGGCGAAAGCTATAGCTATATATGTCACGATATTAGGTTTTTTAATTATCAAGTAATCACATTTAATTTTTATAACCATGTATGTTCCTATAAACGATGCAAAAGGTAATAAGACTTAAATAAAACAAAAGAGTCACTTTCGAAACTCTCACCTTCACATTAAATAAAATCCACCGAGTATACACTTTTGTAAAGTTCAGACTTTTAATCATCGAGTTAAGTTTATGTTGCTTAATTTCAGTTATATGTTGTGTTATTCATTAAAAAGACCAGTTAATTAATAGCCATTGTTAAATGAGTTAGACGTGTCAAATGTTTTTTATGTTGCAATTATTTTTTTTAAAAAGGTTAATATGTTTTTGGTCCTTTTTTTTTTAATGAAAATTGGAAGTTCTTCTTGGAAACTTAAACCAATTAGTTTTTCAACTGTGTAAATGTATAGATTTAATTTTTTTTTTTATCAAATTTTATTAAGTTGATTAGATGTTTCAAACACATTTTATTATAGTATTTTATTTTTTTTACACCGTTTGACACATTTTGCTTCAATGTTAAATGAGAAACACGTTTAAAATGTCAAATAAACTTTAAAAAAATTATTTAAAGAATTAAATTCACGCATTTCTAAAAATGAACGACTAAATTGGTTTAAAATTTCCAAAAAAAATTAATTATAATTTTTACTAAAAGTTGAAAGACCAAAAACATATTTAACCCTAAAAAGGAATTCATCTCATCTTATTGCAATACTAAGCATGTACCTTAATCAGACATTAGATGAATTTTGACTAAATCCTGTTTTTCAAAAATTTAATTTGATTAGGATTCAAGTACGATAAAATGTTGTATCAAATTTACGAGTTAAATATCTATTTGGCTTAAAGATACCATACTCTTTTGAACTTTAAACAATTAATAAATTTACATTGAAACTTGAAAAAATAGTGTGCATAGCCTATGATCACAGTCATGTTTTTATGTATACATTTAATTAGAGTCTAATTTGATTCATGTACTAATTATATATTTCACCAATTTAAGATACACAGAATTTCTTACAAAATCCATATATAAGATATATACAGCAGAAAGCCTCAATGAAAAAAAAAGAAGGTCGCATTAACATAAAATTTGAATGTCATGTACATTGCTACACAATGTGTCACTTGGCTATATAAATGAAGAGTTTATATATTTAGATTTTTTTTATAAATACTTATAAAATAAAAATAAATAAAGATGGTAAATTATTTTTTTAGAATTAAAATTAGCTTATAAAAATTATACAAAAAAGGTCTAACAATTAATATAGGTATAATTTAGTTTTAGTTTGTGAAAGAAAAAAAAATTGTAAGTGCGATAAAGTTTTTGGAGATGGAGGCAAATGGAATAAACTTTAATAAATTTTGTCACGAAGAAAATAGACTAAGATTTAATAAATTTGAATTTTCCTTTAGTTTGGAGTCTATTCTTGTACCCGTCAAAGACCCCTTTTTTAAAGGTTTAACCTACCACTTTTAAAAGTATGATCTTTTTTGTAAGTTTCTTTAATAAAATCTTACATATTTAGTTGGAAGCATTATACTAAAAAGAAAAGAAAAATACAAAATTCAGAATAAACTTATAAAAACTAAAAAAAAAAAAAAAAAAAAAAAAAATCAAAAAAAAAATAAAAAAAAAAAAAAAAAAAAAAAAAACAAGTAGCGGTTATAATCAAATAAAAATATTCAAATTGTCTGAAAATAACCTTATGAATCATGTACTTGAAAGGATAATTAGTTATTAAGTTTTAAAGTGTTAATATATATATATATATATATATATATATATATATATATATATATATATCATTAAAATTGTACATACCAACATGACACTTTTTACGACCTTAACCTACAATTATGTTAATTTAATCAAAATATTTCACCAATTTAATCAAGATGTAAAACGGTGTAGAATAAGTATATCCCACATAAGTTATCATTTTTCTAAGTTTTATTATCTTGATTTGTCCACATGTTAAAAAAGAAGTATTAATGCATTTTGTGGTTTCAGCCAAACTTCACTTACAATTAATAAAAAATTTGTACCTCTCACAGTTCCATAAAGAATGACTATATAAGAAAAATTAGAAATAAAATTTAATAGCAGTGTTAAAAGATACAAGTATACTTCTTAAAAGAACCCTAAAAATCAATAAAATATGGTATGTTGTCCAAAATATGTGATTCGAAATAGTGATAACGCTATAATTGCATAACAACAATAATTCTCAAAAGTTTATAAATATTGAAAATCAAGTATGAAAAAGTATGCAAACTATGAAAATATTGAATAAATTAGATTGAATATTTATAAACTAGTTCAATAAAGTAAAAATATCAGTATGTTTTAGTTGAAAATCCAAGTATAAATCTAAATTCAATCATTAAATAAAAATAAAAAATTGAACATCATATAAAAATTAAGACCCATATTTGGTTAAAAGTAATATAAATATATTTTTTATGTTTGAATTGGACTCATATCTCATAATATTAGATATTTACAATAACTATTTCTAAAAAGACCCGACAATACTACCTAAAATAATATTAAACTTGTATATATACATTTGAAAATTAAAAATTGTTCCCGCATGATAAGGAAAAACAGTTTTTAGAAGAAACAAATATATATCATAAAAAAACAATAAAATATTGGTTTGGGTATATATATATATATTTAAAATCATCAAAGATCGCATATAATATATTCACATGAAATATATTATATTTTTTTAAAGATCTAAACTTCCAAAAAGACAATCACCTATCCCATATTTCAGGATAAAAATCTTTATGAATTTATAATAAAATTTGTTTTTTTTTATAATATATTTAAAAATAATAATAATTAAACTAAATAAATTTGAAAAAATCGCATTACTCACAAGATTATCTTTTAAGACAATATAGTAATCAGTCATAACAAAAGAAAAAAATGTTTGACTTAAAAAGAGAAGGTACAAAAAACAAAAAACAAAAAATAATGTGTAAAAATAATAAATATGTGTATGTGTTCCATTATTATATTCAATCACTGCATTTAAAGTCAATTGCATTTACAATGGTCATCTTTTAAGAAAATACAATTTAATCTTTGAGCGAGTGTGATTTTCATATAGGAGCTTAGAATTATATCTTGTGTTTTTTGGAATTGACTCTTTGTAGTCTTTTAAATATGGCTTAAATACCTTTTTTTCCTCATTTTCGTGGTGTTTGTTGCGGATGGTCCTCATCTTGACAAAATATTTAAAATGGTCCTCATTTTTACCGAATGTTTAAAATGGTCATCATTTTCGTAATTTGTGTTTTATTTGGTCATTTTCTATAACACCGTTTAAATTATTGTACAGTGACAGTTTGTAACAGGGTGTATTATGTGTATTGTACATATGACTAATTAATGTTAATTTTTCAATTTAGGGGGAATTTTGCAATTAGGGAAATTTCTTCATCTTTCCCGTCAATGGTGAAGTCTTATGGAAAAAAATCCCTACCCTGACATCCATCCACCACATAAGAGGATCTTACCAGGAAGACCAAAGAAAAAAAAAGGTGGAAGAGTGGGAGTTGAGAAACGATAACACACAAATCAACAAAGGAGGTCATAGAAAAATATGTAGCATATGTCGTCAGATTGGACATAACAGGAACAATTGTCCAAATAAGCTTGTGGATGAGTAGATTGCAACACCTGCTGAGACTGCACCAGATGCCCAAACTGCTGAGAATGCACCAATTGCTGAAACTCAAACAACTCAACCACCAAGGAATGAAGTGGAGAGTCAAGCAGTACCACTACCAACACCAGAAGAACCATCTCAGCAGTTTAGGATGAAATTACAAATTAGGAGGAGGCCATGATAGCAGCTACAAACGTCTTAGTTATTTTTTGGAATTTCTGATGTAGAATTCATTATTAATGTACTGCATTTTGACTTTTCTTAAACTTCGTTCAATTTCACTTTTGCCAAACATTGATGTAGTGCATTTTGATGAGGATGAATTAATGTTATGAATTTAACTTCTTGCAGACTTAGATTAATTTAATTTTTTCCAAGCTTAGATCAATATCACTTACTTCAATGCTCAGATTAAGATGTTATTTTGAACATGTTGGGACTAATATCAACATAATCAAACTAATTCATTTCTTCATTTAAAAATAGTACAAAACAGATTGGACTTTAAAAGATTACACACAATAACAGTACGAATAATACAATAATAACACAAGTGAACCCTATTACTAATTGCAGCATCTTCTCAGCAACCTTCAATGACTTCTCCAAATCATCATTAATCTGCCCTCATTTGTGTCATGATGATGACATCCTTTTCATCAACACCACCATTTGAAAAAGTTGCAGCCACATTATTGGAACCACCACTCTGTAAATCAATAAACCAAAAATTAAAACCAATTTATTATTAACACAAAAATAAAAAATAGATTGTACCCAAAATTTTCTACCAATATTCTTTGGAGTTCTTGCCATCCTCAAATCTCCGCAGCTACAAATCGGGGTTAATCCATTTCTCGTTGAACCACCAACGGTGCACGAAGTGATAGAACACGGTTGCCTCCAACGATTACAACCAAAGATAAAAGAAGAAGATTGGGACCGTAACATATCTATATAATGGGATTGCAGGAAGAAGAAGATTGCAACAACACCAATTGAGAATGGAAGAACAAGATTGTCAAACTCACCAACTGCCCAAACATTCCTTACCAAAACCCTAGGTCACTTATTTATCCCTAAATATCTAATTACCACACATGTACAGTACACGTAACACACCCTAATACAAATTGTGCCACCTGTACAATGCTCCATTAATGATTTAAACGGCGTTACAAAAAAGATCAAATAAAACATGAATTGCGAAAATGATGACCATTTTAAACATTCGGTAAAAATGATGACCATTTTAAACATTCTGTCAAAATGAGGATCATCCGCAACAAACATTACGAAAATGAGGATCATCCGCAACAAACATTACGAAAATGAGGACAAAAAAAGTATCTAAACCTTTAAATATTTACCTAGTAGCACATATAAAATATTCTTGAAATTAACAAATGATTTAGTGTTAAAAAATATTTGTTTTTTTATCTGATATATAAATAAAAGGAATAATATTTAAAAAGGTTATGATATTTTCAACTAAAAAGGTTTGGATTTCCTTTTCTATAACGTAACACTCCTCGTTGAGCAGACCTTATAGGTTTTGCTTTCTTATCACATTAATTCTCTCTCTTTTTTTATATAAAAAAATATTTGTATTCTTCGAGCTATAATTCTCGTCCTATATAATATTTAAACTCATATTAGTTTTTTTTTAAAGGCATTTTCTTTCTAAAATAATTTGTTTTGGCAACATGTAAATTTTCACCGCATACACCTCTACAGTTTTGTAAGTCAAAGGATTAGACATAGGATAAGTTAATAATAGATATTAGTATGTTGTAAGTATGTTGTAATTCTTTTGTTGTGGATCTCTCGATGTGTCCTTACTGTTAATATATTAATAATACATAGTCTTTGGGTAAGGTTACTGTACATTTTACTTAGAGTCGTAATATCTTTATTTAATATACTTGTTATCGGTGAATAAAATCCAAGACATTAAATAACTATTAGCTTTAATTTTGCGTCACACATGTATGCGACGTTAAAATTATAGATGTTAATTTATTAATATCGACTTTCAAAGACCGATTTTATTTATTGTCGATTAAGCCAAATTATCATTAATTTTTTAATTAAAGTAATTTAGTGTCAGTTTGACGACATTTGTAATGACAATAACTTAATAAAAAATATAATACATTCATGTTTAAATAATATAAATGAAAAAGAAATGGATTCTGAGTGTAAATAAAAGATGAATGTGAGTGAAGGAAATGGGTATGAATAAAGAAGATGAGGAGACAAATATCCATAAAGAAAATGAGAAAAAAAATGTAGGTGAAAGAGATGTGTCAAGAAACAAAAGAATGAGTGTGAATGAAGAAGATCGATGTGAGTAGAGGATGAGTGTGGATGAAAGATACGAGTATTAGAAAATTTATGAATGTTAATGAAGATGTGTGTAATGAAATTTATATAGAAATGATAGAAAAAAATTACAAGTAAAGAATTTTGTTATCTTTAAATTCAGACCTTTAAATAAAAATAACTGTGATGAGAATTATGTTTTCTTGTCGTGAAAAATTTACATTTTAGAATTATTAGTTTTTTTTTTAGAATATCGCATATTACATATCATCGTGAACTTAAAAGTTATGATTCCACATTCCCATGATTCTTAGAATTGTGTATGTTAAAAAAAAAATACATAAATTTTGAATGACTGAAATTAAATAATTATAAAATGTTGATGCAAAGAGTGTTGGTAGCATAGAGCAGTGGCGATTGTCCTATATACTTTAAAATGTGCCCCTACTTTGTGGGATATATGATCATCACTCAAAAGGTGACAGTGGTTTTGGATCATGATGATATTTCCAGTTTCCACTAAGAACGACAAAAAATAAAAATAAAAAGGCATTTGAAGAATTAGCACCTCCATGAAAGCACTAAGAAGCAAATCTAGATCCTCATGTGGGGGACGACTCCTCCCAACCACCACAAAGTGTCTACATAAATATGATGACATAATAAAGGTCCTCAATAGATGCGACTCATCAATTTTTGGTACAACTAGGGTTATCATCATTTTTTTTATTCACATTATTTACCATATTAAATCAAATTAAATTCTTCTACTATTATAAATAAATTTGTTATAATATAATTCGAGTGTAAGTCAAAGTTCCACGTTGAATAGAAAAGATAAAGTTAAAGTTAAACGCTATATTAAATGAAAGACTCATGACCCTATTGTCTTAAGATTTTTAAGTAAAAATGGTATTAAATGACTTATATGTGTAAGACTAATATCATATATATACAAAATGTAATCTCTCAATGATTATAATCCAACCATCCGAAACATATCCCAACAAAATTTAATATTTTGAAATTGTAAGTTCAAATAAGTTTGGAAAGAATTAATTTATGAATATATGAACATTTGGTGTGTTTCAATTCATATACAATTGTACAATTTATAAATTTATATACTAATTTTTCTTTTTAAATTTTCCTTTTTAAGAAATCATTTATTATACATATTTTTTTCTATTATTGTACACCAATTCAATGAATTGATAGTATGAATGTGTGAATATTGAACATTGTTCGATGTTCTAAAAAAGAAAAAGGTAAGGGGAGGTGGTGAATGAGGACAAAATATATCATTTCTGGTTTTCTTTATTTCTTTTCTTTGTTTCTCTTTATTGCACCTAAATTCAACAAATTCATGTTAAAAATGTTAAGCATTATCTCCACTCCAAAAAAGGCAAGGAGAGGTGACTGGGGGACAAAACATTTTGGCCACAGAAGGATAAGAATATGGGACTACCTAAATAATAATAATAATATATATATATATATATATATATATATATATGCCATTTTTATTTTTCTTTTTTCACATATCATATTATTTTTAAACCTCGTCAATATTTTAGAAATATAATCAATTTAATCTTTTTATTAAAACTACTTTACTCTAAAATATCATATTTTAAAGCACAAAGAAGTTATACTTAACCAACACAATTAAAATAATGTCGTAGCAATTAATCAAGACAAAATCTCATGAATATTTAGAGTTTGAGTTATTAAATAGAAAATAAAAAATTAATATTATTTTTAATTCAAAATCTTAAAATAATAAATTTATGGGTTTTAATTCTGTTTAAGATATTTTTCTTTTACTTTTATCTATTATAAAACTCATATCTACACTTGAATTATCAACATTTCCTCTTAAGAATGAATCTCTTTCACAATTTCTAATTTTTAACACAATTTTGTGTAATCTCATACATGTAAGACTATAATTATATAAGTTGATCAAAATAACGAATTAATCCACAAATCTTTTGTAATTTAATCTATTCTACCTTTTTCTTTACGAATCAAATGTAGAACGAATAAAAAGTAAAATATATCACCTATAACTAAAAATACTTTTTTTATATGAGAATGACAGGTTGACAACTAAAATTTGACAATTTTTTCTTACAACTTGATATATTATTTTCTAATTGGTTTAAATATATAAAAAATGAGAAAATGAGAAATGGAAGACCATTTAAAAGATGACACATGAAGTTGTAAGAAAAAGTTATAAAAATTTAATAGTTAAAAAATCATTTTCTTTTTTATATTCTATTATTGCATATAACTTCAATTTTTTACCTTATGGCCCTCTTAGGTTCCTTTCATTCAAGTTTCATTCCAAAATGATTTTTATGTCCCCACCCACTTTTTAGAGGTGGAGTTCCTATATATACCTATATGAGAAAGAAAAAAAATTAATTATTTTCCTCTGAAGAATTAATATCTCTCCTCTTCCTATTTGTACCTAAACTCCCCTAAGATTTTATATCACAATAATAGTCTCTCCATTCTCGATCTTCCAAATCTTTTCGATAGTGAAGTTAAATCTTCACACTTATTTATCTCTACTAGTGTGTTATGTGTTCATATAATTTCTCCCATTACAATTTCTTAAAAGAGGGTTTTCAGTAAAAGAAAGAAAAATATAACTATTCAAAAGCATCAAAAAATGAGAAAAAGACACACACATGAAGAAATACTCTTTTAATAAGTATAAAAAGGAACCAATTAAGACAATAGTATTTTTTGTTTATATGATGATAATCTCTCTTTTTTTCTCTCATTTTATTCATATCAAAATTTGAAAGATATACATATATAGAGAGAGAGGATTCACAATTGTAGGTAATCATATATATACTTTAAGGGTGTCAGAGAAATCGTGCAATTTAAAACATCAATTTCCACTTTCAATCATTGGTTTTTTAAGTGAAAATTATATTTATATTTTATAGAATATTTAATAAATATATCTTATGAAAAAATGTAATAAAAGAAACATACATTAATAATAACAGTTGAATTATAGTTACATTTTAAAATAAAATACTAAATAAGCTAAGAATATTTAACTCTACTATTAGGCCTAAATCAACTGTCATGTTAAAATTATTATACTAAAGTTTTTAAAAGAAATTCTCATTGATCTTACATCTTTCATTACTCTAAATTCTTCAATTGCTATATATTTATGACTAAACATGTTTCTTATACATTTGCTTTATTTTGCAAACTCATTAATTCATACGCTCCATGATGAAAACTAGATACAAAAAAAAAAAAAAATCAACTTTAAAAAGCATATAATCTTCTATTGGCTTCCTTTTTCATCATCCAATAGCATGTTTGCAATAAAAGCATTTTATTTTTTGGATGACTAGGTCAACACCTTTTAAAAACACTTTATATGCAGTGCTTCCATTCTAAAATAACAGCATTATTTTAGTTTTTATTTTTCTCAAAATCAGCAGTCTTTATGATTTTCTAAATTACTTTTTAATAGTGCAGTTTTATATAATTAAAGATAATAAAACAATAGAATCAAGATTGAAAAGGGACACCAAAATAGTTAAAAAGTTAATTTTTTTTTCTTCATCTATATGCTAAAACTTAAAGACCATTGTTTCTATATTTTTTTTTTGGGCACTGCCACAATAAACTAACTATTCAATCTTGTTAACAATTAATACACTATTTAAATGAAATTCCTAAAAAAAAAAAATACTTTTCTAAAGTGGTAGCCAATACCATGTTCCTCTTCACCTACCTTGTGTTGAGGAATGGTATGTATTTGTGGTTTCAATTAAGGTTGCAAAATGGAAGTTGGAAATTTGAGCATGACAGTTTGAAATGATGTTTAGGTTGAAGATTTGTGTAAGTTGAAGTACGGATACAGATTAAGAGTGTGAAGAAGGGATTGGTAGTTATAAAATGACAAAACACAACTAAGAATGAAATATAGAGAAGATAGTGTAGGGGACGACACCAATGAAATTAGGGTTCCATCTTTCATGGTGTATTAGACTACTTTCATACGTAAACACAGGCGCGATACATTTTTTAAATATGTATAATATTATATTAGTAGGTGATGATAATGTAATATTATTAAGTTAATATATAAAATAAAATTATATTTATTAAAAATAAAGTAAAATATATAAGAAAATATGAAAAAATAACTGTTGATAAATAAAAAATAAAGAGAAGAAGCAGAAATAGACGGTTTTATAAAAAGATTGTAAAAGTAATGGTCAATTTTAAAAAAATTAATAAATAATAATATTTCAAAAAGTAAAATTAGTATTTTAAAATATGGACCCAAAAAAATAATCATCTTTATATATTGTTATAAATATATAGATCATCTTTATATATTGTTATAGATATATAGATTTTAAATTAAAATAAGACGTGTGTCATCCTTTAAATGGAATAGACTAATGATTATATACATAATTGTATAACTTTTTAAGTAAATTTTTTAATTGACATTAAATTTAAATGTATATTATTGATATATTTAATAATTTAAAATTGGTTCGATTAAAAGTAGTTTATTACAATTTAAAAACAAGACAATATATATAAATACTCTTTGTTGTCATGGTTTTGTCTATGCACAATTTACGCTTTTTTTTTTTAATAAGAGCACTACTAGAAGAAGTACTTTTTTGTGTTATTTATGAAATGAGACGAACTTTAAGAAACCTAACACTTTTTGCTTCTTTAATAAATTAATAAGAAAAATTGTAGAATAATATAAAAAGATTTCCCCAGTAGTGTGTTGGTCTCTTTGAAATTGACTTCATTTAAAAAACTGTCACAATTTCAAATATTAAAAAAATTAATTAAAAGAGAAAATTTCATCAATAATAGTTAATCAAATTTTTCGTACCATCCAATATATTAATTTTAATATTACTACTAGAAATTCTCATATTACATGAGATTTTTCTTGCAAATTTGTTAAAAAAATTGTAAGAAAAGATTTTTTTCTGTTATTTAAAAAAACATTTAATTTGTATGTAATTTTTTCGTGGATAATCATTTCCTACAAAATTATAAAATTTGCAAGTATTTCTTACAAAATTTATTGCAAAAAGTGTTTTATATAAAATATTTTACAAGAAATTTAGTAACAATTTTTTGCAATTTTTTTTCATAACAAAATTTATAAATATTTTCTATGAAAAAACTTTTAAAACAAAATTAACAGAAATAAGAGTTTTTTTTAATAACGTATACTAAAAAAAGTTATAGGTAGATAGATGCGAAGAAAATAAATTAATTCTCTTATAGAATAAATAAATTAAAGGAATAAGAGACGTTAACCTTTTTTTATTATCATTGATTTTGAGATAACGTTCATCGTTATCATCTTATTTACCTCTTAAACATTATCGGTTTTGAATCTATCTTTCTTTTTTCTACTTTCTCAAACTTTTCTTTCATTATTCTTACAAAATCTATTCTAAGAAAATAAAAATATTCTATCAAACTGGTAACCATATAAAGTTAAAGACTTTTACACTACACTAGGTACAGTATTTTTTTTTTCAACAAAAAATAAATTAAAAGTTAAACTGTATAAATTAATACACTAATTTGACGTTATAACACTAACTAAACATATATATGCCAAGATCAGGAAGTGACATTGTAAACCAACTTAAAACCCAAAACAGAGGTGGAGTGATTTTTAATAAGGATTTTAAAAATGACATAAATAATAATTGTATGGTATACATAATAAATAAAGTGTACACCCTTAGACGTATGAATAGATGAATTTTATTGCAAACAGTGTGAATAGAATAAATATCTGAGGCATAAACCCTAAATGGAGTGCACAACATTGTGTGGTGTAAATTAAAGCACCCCACTACACGTAAACAGAAAATGCAACAACCTAAGACACTAGCAAAAAATGAAAGAACACGAAGAAGACACACAATGGGGCCAACATATTCCTCAGAAAATTCAATGATCGCCTTTCATTGGCCTCACACAAGTACCATGAAACATCTGAGATTATGTTGCTCTCAAAATAATGCATTGCCACACAAACTTTATATAGTGCTCATGCCAAAGCCTTTACATCTCAATCCAAAACCTTTTTAGATATATAAGCCATTCTATACACAAATTAAGAGACTAAAACATTTAATAATATTTCAATCATTTTTGTTTTTGTTAAAAATTGACTAATATCATGTCCCATATATTTGATGATATATAATTGAGTCCATGTGATTAATTGTTTATGAACTTTGGGAGCACTTAATTTTTATTGGTATAAGAAAATAGTGTCTCCATTATGGGAGATACTAATTAGGTTAGTAAATAGTTAAACTATGTCCCCTTTTTCATCAATCACATTATTGTTACTCTTGAGTATTATTGATGTTTGAAATTCAGAAATTATTTTGTTCTTGGTATATTAATTATTTATTTTTAAATCTACATACGGTTGATGGAATTCTTAACTAAAGGAGTCTAGGAAATGTTACCATTGGGTGATTAATGTGACAAATTTCATAAAAGAAATGATTTTGATGTCATGTTATGAAAATATTCTTAGTACTTACTTTTAGGTTTAATTAGTAAATTCAGTCCCTAAAATTTAGATGTTTGATTTGTTTTGGTATTATATTTTTTTTACTCAATTGAGTTTTTATTTTATAAAAAAATCCAGTTAAATTCTTATTTTTTTTAAGAAAAGATTTAATGTGATTTTTTTGTTAAAAAGTGTTATGTGATAAGATTTAAATATATTGTGTGTCCAAATATAAGTTATTTTATATTTAGAAGATGTCATGTGTGTTAAAACGAACTGATTTCGATATAAAGACTACATTATTAATTAAGTCTTATTTTTAAATGAAAAATATAAAAAATGAAATAATTATTTTCATAAGTTAATTTGTAGAAACCTTTTTGTTTAACTTTTTACAATTCTTATTTTTGAGTTGTATTTAAGTTAACCTTATCTTATAAAGAATTTCGTTTCATTTTTTTTTTTCTATAAAAGTGTTAGTGGACAATTTTCAAATAACCCTATATAAACAATGTTGTAGTTAGTGATATAGATTTGGTTCCTTAAGTAAATTCTAAAGTTTGATCCTTGTGGCATGAAAAAATGTGATTGGAGGGAGCCCTCAAGGTGACAAATCAAATTTCTTGTATAAAATTAAGTTCATGGTTGTACCTATATTATTTCAAAATATTATTAAAAATAAAAATCATATTAATTAATTAGTTATTTTTTATCAAAATATATTAAATATAAAAAAATACTTAGGGATACTCAAATCTTTTTATAAACCTAAACATATACATTAATTAAAGAGAATGTAAGTAACCTTTATTACAAAAGTGCAAATAACTTTGACACTAAAACATAATAAAGGCTTAACCAAAAGACTCGTTATCTCCCCTTACGATTGGTTGGTGACTCTTTCACTTATTTCACCCCCATAATATTATATAGATACTTCAATTTTTTTACAATTAATGATATAGACTCCAAAGGTTTCTACAAATTTTAAATACGAACTTAAATTTAAAAAATCATCTGTTAAAATAAAATTAAAATGACTAAAATATGTATAATTATACACACTAACATAAACAAAGTTTTTAACATGTAATGTTTTAGGTTTTTGACGTCTTTTGAAGCTTTAACTTCATAGCTGATAACGTTAAATTGACCTATATTATCTTTGAACATATGTCAATTAATGTTTATTTAATTGTACCTTAATTGACATTTGTTACATGGATAACAGACATTAATTTGTGGATTTGTTTTTGTTCACTGATATTTTCTTTACTGAACCCATAAAAAATTAATATACAATACAAAATACATTTATAAAAAATTTAGAATTTTCTAAGTATTATGGGTATCTCAAATAAAGTTGTAAAATATGAAAAAAATGGTAAATAAATACTACGAGAAAAAAAAAACCTTAGATGATGAATTTTTGAAAATTCGAGAACTTCAACACTTTTCATTCTTTTAATGTTTTCATCTAAGGTCCGTAGCAAAAGTTATAACCTTTTGAAGTTTTTCACCACAACAATTATGAATCTGAGATAAAATATGTAATATGTGAACACTAGTTATTTTACAAAAACCCTAAAAGTAGGAAAGAAGGTAAGAAAACACTAACCTTTGCGTAATACAATAAGAAAGAATGAAAGTTTTAGCCCAAACAACCACCACAATGTTAACATGGAGTGAAATGGGTTGAAGATGAAGCTTTATGGGTTCAAGATGAAACTCCAGCATTGAAAGAGCTTTCACGCAATCAAGAAAGAGATAGAACAGTGAAGAGATTTCACTTAAATGGTCTCATGTTGTTTCTTTTATGTTTTTAAAACGAGTTTGACGTTGGATAGGATGTGTGATTCGTCATAAAGCCTTTTGACATCAGTTTTAGGGCATGCTGACGCTAAATTTGATTTCAACATCTATTGCAATGGAGTTAACATCATTTTTTGTGATTTTATTTGCAAAAATGTCAACGATCATTTTGTGCTAGTAAAAATGGATATAAATATTTGAAGTTTTTGCATATACCTGACAAAACTAAATCATTGACACAATAATTGCTTGAAGGATGAATCACAACCAAAACCCTTATCTTATATCTATTTCCAAAAAATTTTTTGATAACGACTCACAACCTTCCCTTACACATTCTCATTCAACACCTATATCGACATCAAAAAATTTCACTATCATTGTGCAACACTGCTAATTCTTTGATGCATTAAGAAGTGGACTTTATTAAGCTTAATTCAATCATATAAGATGTTTATAACTTCTATGTTTTAAATTAACTTTATTTTTAGTTGTTGTGAGACTTTCAACACTTTTTACGACTGAAATTTGTTTATTAAGATAGATGGGAAAAATTGACTATCTTTGAAGAATGAGTTATCCATATAAAATATCTAACACCACCTTTAATGCTTAAGGGTTTTGTTTCTTTTATATACCACTCAATTTGTTTATTTTTATCTGTTGCAAGTAGAATCAATTGTTTTATGGTAGAGACCAGATAGAAAATATCACAATCGAATCGTGATACTTGAACGGTTACATTCTTTAGTAAAAAAAAGTACACCCTGACTAATTCCAACTCATACTTAAGTTACTCAATGTTATCGCACAATTCTTGGGTTCATTTAGTTTTTGGTTGTAAGTTTGTTTAATTATGATAGTTTGTGCACTCCTTTTTCACCCTGTCCTCAAGAAATTGCCATCAATTTGAGTTGGTTTAGTTTCTGTGATAGTTCAATTTGTTGGCTATAGTTTTTTTGTCTAGTACATGACTGTGATAACGAATACAAGGCAAGTTCTGAAAAACAAAGGCAAGGAAAATGGTAACATCTTCTTTGTTTACTGTTGTTTCCACTTTTCCTAGGTGTGGCTTTGTCCGCACCAACGAGAACACGACAGCTTTGAAGAAGAATTCGGGCTTATTTCTCCTCGTTATCGTACATGTGTTTCTAGGTAACACCTGGTATCCACCATGTTGCAAATTTTTGTTTAAGTTATATTTGTACAAGTAGTGTATAACATTGCTGAATAATTAAGAAGATTATCGTAAAGATAGAACAAAAAAACAAGAAGAGTTTGTGTATCTTAGGTGGTGGAGATAGCAACACTATGGTTGCATAAGAAGAAGAAGAAGAAATGAGTGGTGCAAGTGTGAGAATGACAGTGACTTAGGTGCAATTAATGATTGAAGATGAAGAAATGGTTGCAGTCGCATTTGGGGTTAATCTGGAACTTCACACCTTAAGGGATTGATTGATGAGTGTTTGGAGTTTTATAAACCTTCAGTAGTGTTTGTTTAGGGTTCTTTTGAATTTATGACAGAGAAGTGGAGGGGATAAAGTGGGGGCAAAATTAGTTTTAGTTTCTCTAAAGAATAAAATCTGTGTTAGTGTCATATTAACGTTGATTCAAAATAAATTTTATAAAACGAAAACAAAAAGAGTATAAAAATATTTTTTATTAAATAAATATTTGTATTAATATTAATTTAGTAAACCTTAAATAAAATTAATACTAAAACTAAATAATGTTACTTTCGGCTTAGAAAATTTAAAAAATACTAATCTTATTTATTTTAATATTTATATTTATTTGGTTAAGAAAAATGTTAATCTTAAAAAAACTAAAATAAATAATATTAAATCAATTCGACAAACATTGACTTTATTTATTTTTAATATTTTATTTATTTAAGTTATAATCATTTAAACAAATCTTAATTAAATAAAAATAAATAAAATTGGTGTCGATTTAACAGATCCAAAAATCATTCATTTCTAAATATTTATATTTATTTATGTTAGTGTTACTTTAGTTTATACTAAGTTACATATTTTAAACATGGATTCAAATTTAAAGATGACAAATCTAAATATATTAACATGTTTTTCATATTAAATATATTAAATATAGATTCAAATTTAAAGATGATAAAAATTTATCCACTCTTAATTTTTTTTTTTTATATATCTCATCACATTCATTTTCTTCATTCATTTATAAATCTCATTAGAGTCTTATCTTCTATCTACACTCATATTTCTCATCAAGACACATGTATCTTTCGTCTACATTTTTTTCTTTATTTTTTCCATCCACATTCCTCTCCTCATATATTTCTTCCATCATCTCTTTAATCCATTATAATATTTTTTTCATTTATATTATTTGCACATGGAAGTACTATATGAGGCTTTTTTTTTTTTACAATACTAGATTTTGTCATAATACATGAATTTATTATAGTATATGGGATTTTTTTTTTTTGCAAATTTGTTAAAAAGATTTTCTAAAGAAAGTTTTCTTTTACATATTTTAAAAATTTTAATTAACATGTAATTCTTTCATGAATAATTATTTCTTACAAAATTATAAAATTCACAGGTATTTTCTACAAACATTTTTGCCAAAAATATTTTACACAAAATATTTTGTAAAAATATTAATAACAATTTCTTGCAAAAAAAAATTTAATAACAAAATTTATAAATATTTTCTAAAAAAAATTAAAATAAAATTTGCACAAAATATAAATTTTTTTAATAATACTATGTTACATTTGTTAGCATCGATCAAGCTGGTGCAAATTAAACTAATACTAAAAATAATAAATACATCATAGCATTGGTGAAGTTGATGCTAATTGTTTTAATTAAAAATTAATTGATGAATTAGTTGGAGTTAGTCTTCAAAGGTTAAAGCTAGAAAATTAGCGTTTATGGTTTTGTTGTCCATTATAATTATTTATTTACTTCTTTTGTTTATATTATTTCAACATAAAAGTGTTGTACAAAGTTTTTTCTTTCTTTTTATGTAAATGTCATTAGCGTGTGTCAAGATAAATTAAACTAATATTAAAATAATAAATAAGTGTAAGTATCGGTCAAACCGATGCTAATATGCTTTAATTAAAAAATTAAGTCAAAAATTAATGATGAATTAGTTAGAGTTGGACTTCAAAGACTGAAGCTAACAAAACCTCTATGATTGTAGTGTGTTGATGTAAATATTTCGTTAAGTCGATGTAAAATAAAATTTAGTTATAAATATTCCACTTATTTAAAATCAATAGAAAGTAATCGATTAAAATTAATATAAATTAATGTTTTACTCTCTTTTTTATCATAAGAAAAGATTGAATACAAATATGTACAAACATATCGAATACCTGTTTCCATAAATTTTTATTTTTCATTAATATTTTATTCACAATATAATTTTTAATTGTGGTTCTTATCTTATTAAAAATGAATATAAATATTTTATGATTGATAAATTAAATTATATTGCTATGTTACGCTAAATTGCAAATTCATTTTATATAAACTTATAAATGTAACATATTAATAAATTGTGAGCGAACATAGTACTTTTTTAATCACATGGAAAATTTTAATTTAAAAATATAAAATAGAAAAAAAAATAGTTTCACCGTATTTATTTATACAAACTAAAAGTATATAATTATATAACTCTTTTGAAAAAATTAACCAATTTTATGTTTGGGCTTTTGCACGAGGTCCAAGCCTGTTCAGCTCAGCTCAGCCCATTTCATTCACTTTAGTTTTCAACCATCAATTTAAAAATACTTAAAAGAAGTTTGTGAAAGTTCCAGTGCCTTGCAATTATCATTGAGATATTGATTAAGATATACTAAAAAAAAAGTTAATTAAAAAGTTTCATTAATACATCATAATTTTTGAATGAATTTTAAAAAAAATATCCATTTTTTTAATTTTTTAAAACTGGTGTCTAAGATCACTTAGTAACAGAACTCTTAAGAACGGGAATATTATAAAATTAACGTGATTACAGTGAAATTATAATTAATCTCATACCTCGTCTAAATCTTAAATAAATAAACAAAAAATAATTATATTTAAATGGAAAAACTTGGGGAATATCTAGAACTTGTATATTTATATTTATAATCCATGCTCTATATATGAATGATAAATAATTTAACACTTTCATAATCTGTTATTACAATATGGAATTATACTTACCTTAACTACCTATCTAAAACTTATTCTGCATAATCTTCTTCGAGAGAAACTTTACTTAACCTGCTAGGCAAAGATTTAGCAGTGTTACTCGCAACTTTTCTTCTTCCATTTTTACGTAGATAAGATCTCAACACAGCTCTTCTCGCTAGTTCTTTCCCCATGCTGGGTTTGTTGGGAGAAAATTCTTGGGAACAGTTTCCTTGGCTGTTGCTACCGACATCAAAAGAGAGCTTCTCAGAAGCCATTAATTATACTATGATGTTGAAGACAGTGTGAGAAGGTGAATGTTGAAGAAGAAGAAGAAGAAGGGTGATTAAAACACGGTACTAGGTGTCATATTTTAAGGTGGTTTTACAGACATTGTTCTCTTATCATGATGCGAAAGAGAATATATGTTGGATGACAGCAAGGTTAATGGGGTGCTCCAGGAATCACTTCCAAAAGTTCATCACTTGGAATAAATTAAACGAGAGAGTGTGTGTTGTCTTGTTTATGAAGAAACTGTGTTTTCAATTGGAAAATGACTTTTAGACTATTAAATTTTAACAATTTTTTCTTACAATTTTAGATATTATTTTATAAATAATTTTTTATTTTTTATTCTTTTACTTTTAATATTTTAAAATTATTTAAAATATAACACTTTATATTATAAGATAAATTTATCAAAAAATTTAATAATTAAAATATCGTTGTCATTTTTAATTATATTGACGTGGCATTAACCAACCAAGAAGATGCTCCTTTTTCAGATCTTTTTCTTGTTTGGTTACAGCTTTGATTTAAGATCCTTTAATTTAATAGGTCACTTCATGGTAGTAAGAATAAAAGGACTAATTCATTATTAATGGTACCCATTTGATGTGTCAAATAGAAGCACCAACGTCTAATAAATTCACTATTTAATTTGTAAAGGTGAAAAAAAAGGAGTCAACCTATCATATATTCAAATAAAAATGGGACAATTCAATTCGATTTATTTTTTAATAAGACAAAAAATTCTGTAATACAATTTCACCCGCTACAAGTTATCAGATTAATAAAATCAAATATTTATATATTTCATTAAATGTTATTATAGATATAATAGTTAAAACTTAAAGTTACATAATATGTAAATAAAATATTAAAGAAAATTGGTTACTAAATATTAATTACCAAAAATTTTGCTATAAAAAAATTAGTTTCTAAATTAGTCTTTAATTAATTAGTAATCAAATTAATAATTAATTATAATTTTTTATTTATAATAGTGATTATTTTAGTGATTAATATTTTTTTATTTTGTAAATTAATTTTTAAATTGAATGTGTGATGAGATGAAGTTCAATATCAATTTATTCTCTAAATTTGGGGTTAAATTGACTTTATTTACCGTGTTATATATATATGAAACAAAAAAGAGAAAGAGTTAGGGTGTGACCTAAATGATATAAACGTATAGTATGACTATAGGGTTGACAAAACAAATGGCTTAGCAAAGTCTGATTGAACTAAGAAAAAAATATATATGTAATGCGATGTGACCTAAATTCTAAATGACCCAATAAATTTGGTGAAACATGACTCTATATTGGGCCAACAGACAATTTTAACCCTTACAGAATAAAAAATAAATTCGAAAATTAATGTTTTTTTTTAAATCAAAGTAACATAAATAAAATTAATATCAATTTTTATATTTTATAATTATATTTATATATATATATATATATATATATATATATATATTATAACTTGGACAAAATATAAATCATTTTAACGCTAAAAAAATAAAAGCACCAAAAGGAAAGTAATAAATAAAATAATGAATAACTAAACCAAATTACTCCTAATATGCATTGATTTTACTCTTATTTGTTGTGGGTGATATGAAGGCATTAAAGTCTCAAATATTATGCATAATTACTATAAAGGATAAACAGAAAAATAATATTTCTTACAAATTGAGTTCCATAAAAGGAATTATTAATATTAAGGATTTAATTTTAAAATTCCTAATAAATTAGAGTATTTCCCATTGAGTTTTTATTAACTTTTCTGATTCATTGAGTGTTTAATATTTTTATATTTTTCAATTGAATTATTATTTTATTTTATTACGTTTATATTTTTTATACATTAAAAAATGAGATTTTTAATTAGTATAAAGTGACAGTATTAATATTATAAAATTATGTGTAATTTTACTAGTTTTATTGTAAAATTTAATTGGAATTCAATTGAAAATATTTAAATTTATAAAACTTGAAAACTTATTATTATTATTATTATTATTATTATAAAAGTGGAACAAAATACAAATGGGTAAAACAATGGTGTAGAATGAAAAGATCTTGTTTGTCTAAATTGAAAACAAATAATGTGGCCAACAAATATGTTCCTAAAGTGCTAAATGAAAAAGCTAAAACTAGTAACTTTTATTTTACTCCTAGTGAAAAATTATGTCTGTGATTCACTTTCAATTACACTATTAATACACATAAAAAAAAAAAGTTTATTATCAACTACGTGTTTGGATAACCCAAGCACTTCTAAAAGTATATTAAATATAAAAAGATACAAGATTACATCTTAAAAATACACTCCCACCCACATACGTTCGAAACAATTACTCAATATTAGTCTTTAAGTATTTTTTTTTTTACTACAAAAGTAGCTGTATTTTGAGAGAAGAAAAAAACTAGCTTTAACTATGTTTTCTTTATTTTCTTGTGACATCTTTTAAATAATTTTAAAATATAAAAAATGAGGAAAAATAAAAAAATTACTTAAAAAATATTGTCTTAAGAGAAATATGTTAAAAAGTTATTTGTCGTTTCTATATATATTATTTTTTACTTAAAAAAAGACAATGAAAGTTTTGTACGGTTACCACCATAATTTCATTCAATAATATGGATTAGATAACTCTTTAAAAAAAACAGCACAATATTATGAAATCAATGAGTGTGTAACCATGGTCTATTTGTTTCTCATGTTTAGACAAACTATAGTGACACAGATTGCATTTTGGCATTAAAGATAAGCCTAGGAAATGGCCACTACAATTTTTTATATGTTGGGATAACTACCCAATGCATTTTCATAATTAACTCTTGTGGAGAATAGGATCTTAAAGATTTTCATTTAAAAAAATTTGAAAAAATCTTTGTTTTTTTCATTTTTAAAAAGATAATGATATTTTGAATACTAAATTTTGATAATTTATTTTATAATATGAGATGTCATTTTCTAAATATTTTTAAAACATTAAAAATAAAAAGATAAAAAACTATTTAAAAAATAACATCTAAGATGGTAAGATAAAATTGTCAAAATGTATTACTCCAAAAATCATTTTCCTATAAACCAAACCAACATCAGAAACATGGTATGGTTACCGCCGACATCACACTTCCATTTGTTGTCTATTTTTGTCCCTCTCACCCTCAACTACATTTTCCACCTCAGAATACCACTTTTTCTCAAGCTTTGTTATTATGCTCACCACTTAGGTTTCAACGAAAAAAACATCAACTTCTACACAACAATAACAACCGTTCATCTTATAATGCTTTGCCCCAACTCAGAAGCACAGAATTCATTCCCTTTCTAATTAAAAAATTAACACTTTGTGATTCCTTTTCTTTCTCCCTGCCTTTCTCACTTCTTCATCAACCATTTAAGGCTCAACTTTATCACAAAGAAAACCATATTCTCATCATAAAAATTTGAGACAATAAGAAAAAGAAAAAAAAAAACTGAATTAACTGAAAGGTAGGAACTCTGTGAAATGGCCATGATGTACACATGTTTGATGTGTCGTGACTCATTAGCACTATAACTTTGTCGTCTTCGTCAATGAAAACACTCGAAACATAAACATATGGTGCTAATTAACAATTCCCTGTGTGGGAACGGTTTGGTATTAAATCCCACACAAAGTGGGAATCTTTGGCCTTTAAGCAACCTTTGCTCCAAGCAATTCTAACCCTTTTCCCAATTCTTCTCTTCAAAACTCAAACTTTCATCTTCTTCAATTCTACCTTTCTTCTCGAGCTTCGAAAAATGGCGATCACACACGCTGATCTTGAACCCAGCAGAAGAAAAACAGATTTGAGTAGCAAAACCGGTGCCTTTCTCATGGTTCTCACAATTCTAATAGGCCTCTTCTGCTTCGTCCTATGTCTCATAGCAGAAGCCACACGTTCCGAGGTACAAGTTTGATATATGTGCAGAATTAATATGAATGAATGAATGACGGTGTCGTGAAGTTTAATGTTGTATAATGTGGTGGATGATGTAGGTGACGTGGATGAACAGAGGTGGAAAAGAAAATGGAGCGAAATCAGAATGTGTTTATAGTGGTAGTGGGAAAGTGCCATTACTGTGTGCTGTTTCTGCTTTTGTTGGACTTGCCTTTGCCATGGTTATGCAACACACTTACATGTTGATAGCTGTGAGTAAATCATCACCTTCTTTGCTTACATGGGACCCTGATTCTCCCTCTGCCAAGTCCCTCACATGGCAAGCAGCGTTTTTCTTCGTTACAACTTGGTAAGACAAACACACCTTTGTTCTTGTGTTCTTGAATATCACACAAAATATATCTGAAATCAGATGGAAATAAATTGAGAAAAACTCTGGGGAAGATAGAGTGAAAAGCAGAGGAGAACAAACACAGGTTGATTGCATGGTCCCATCAATGATCAATTATTTGAAATCTTATTTCCATACATTATTATTATTGTTATCTTATAGTAGACAAACTTCAGCCTTATATTATTAGGAAATTAGCATTATCTTTTCACCTAACTTACTATCCTTAATTTAAATTAATCAAAACCTAATTCAGTATTGATTCCAGCATATGTTAATCATGTGAAATAATAAGGGTTTGATGTCTTGAATTTTAATTTGAAATTGAGATTTGTTTGTGATTTAAGTTTTTGATATATTTTGATTTGAAAGCTATGATGCTCCGACATGTTTCATAAATGGCGTGTTTCGTGTCCAATATTGAACACCGATACTTGTACGATATTTGTAGGACATATTATTTTCAATTTGAAAGATATTTTTTTATCTTTCATATGATTTTGACAATTAAAACAAAAAATAAATCTTATATTATCATTAATTTTTGCATATTAAATATTAAATAAATAGATTAAATTCATTTTTGCGGTAGTTGATAATGTGTTAGTTGACAATTTCAAATTTAATATGTATATAGATGGTGAGTCTTCTTGTGTTTTGTATTTTTTCAATTTAGCTATATTTTCGTGTCCCTGTCCGTTTCGTATCCGTACCCGTATCCCGACAACATACTTTGAAAGTGAAATTCAAAATTGAGTGTTGTAGGATTTGTTTCGGAGTTGCGGAGATTCTATTGTTGGCAGCATTGAGTGTAGAGTCAGGACATCTGAAGAATTGGTCGAAGGCGAGAAGAGGTTGTTACAGCATCAGAGAAGGGTTGTTTTCTGCAGCAGGGGTGTTGGCTCTGACCACAGTTTTCTTGGCTGCTGGTTTATACCTGATAGCACTTCGTGCACAGAAAATGGTAGAGGAAGTAGCCAGTGTTCGAAGAGAGGTTCTAGAAGCTTCTGTTTTGTATGCTTCTCCACCGAGATCACCCCAACCACAGTACATGTCAACCGTTGCGAGAGAGAACCCCACAAGCAGAGAGAACCACAACGAGCTTCTCTTATCTGTTTTTCCAACTCCGTTTGTTAAAAGTTACGACTTTGTTTGAATCGGAAAAATGGCAGAGAGAAAGTGGGGTGAGGAGTTTTATTGTGTAAATTCATTTCATTGTGTATATAACTTCTGAATATGATTCACTAAATCTAATTATCTTTGCTCGTAAAAATTTAGGAATTTAATACATTAGAAATAAAAAATAAATTATTATATAAAAATAAAGATTAATAAATTTATTATTTTAAAATTTTGGGATGTTAAAATATTATATCATTAGATTCAGGTGTCCGATAAAAATTTTACTGTAAATCTAACGATTATTTCATTAATTTACTTATTTCAACTAGATTTTTGAATTATAATAGAAAGTCTCAGTATTTGTACAATAATTTTATTCTATTCAATCAGAAAATGCCTATAAACTCTCCCTAGAAATGTCTAGAACCTTGGGTACTGAAAAAATTCTGAGCCAGATTTTATCCGTATTCTTTTGTCTTGTTTCACTTTCTTTATTTTTTTTCGTTTTATTTTTGTGAGAGTAATGTATTTTTTTGATTTATTTAAATAAAAAAATTACCATTGGATAAGAAAACATAATTTTATTGTAAAGCAGTGGTAACAAAGTAATACGATTTTAGTTTAAACATATTTAAATTTTAAGGTAGCGCGATTTTATTTGAAAGTTTTTTAAGTTGACATTCTGTTATTTTAATACAATTTTTGTGAAAATTAAATTAAAATTGTCATTTGACCATAATTTTAATTTAAAAATTAACAGAATTAAAATTGTATCATATTATCACAATTTTAATTTAAAAATGTTAACATTCTCACATTACTCCTTTCTAATAAAATAGCTTTGAAACGACACAACTTAAAAATATCTATAATTTTTTAAAAATTATCTGTTTTAATAAATTTTAAAAATTATACTAGTTTTGTAAAAAAAACATGTTTCTCTTTTTCAAATCGAAACTTTTGTACATCTCAAACTTGAAACACTTGTAACATCTAAAAAATACCTAATTTGAAAAGATGTTCTTAAATATTTATATATCTCCATATTTAATAAATAAAAATTTATTATATACAAGTATTGATAACAATCAATAGAAGAGATAAGATTATATAGTTATGATAAAATTATTGTTATTTTTCTTTACATAATGAAACAAAAAAGTAACAGAATAAACAGAAAAATAACATTAAACACAATTTTATCGTAACCTTAATAATCAATTATATCTTTAATTAACTTATGATACAATAAATACTTCATTATATTTTCAAATATAATCAATTATATAAACTTTTCAGCTAACAAGACAAAGTTTAATGCATATATATTTTTTTGTACTACAACAAAAATCGTTTTAGTCAACAACACAAAATTGTGAGTTAAAATACAAAAATCGTGGACTAAACTATAAATAACTGTTGTTGTTTAGGTTAGTCTAGGTGAACATAATTGTAGGTAATATGTCACAATTTTCAATACGGGAATAATTTTAAAATGGTTGCTTAAAATTCTCATAATAGACAACGATTTTGATGTACGTGTTTTTTCAAACTTCACAATTTCAATCCTATGAACTCTTGACATTTTCAGTCTAAAATCAAAGGGAGGGAAGAAATTCAAACTTTTTTGTTTTTTGAACTAAATTTTTCGTTCTAATATGCAATCAGCTAGGTAATACAATGAGTGAAATTTCCTGTGCTGGCCATAAGTAGCAATGCGGAAGAGAAAGACTAATTGAATTCTATTGCTAGAGGAGATAGAGAATTCAATTAGTTAACTTTCCCCACATAAAGTAAGAAAGGAAAGAAGTCTTTGTAAGAGTTATGTTATACTATTCAATAGCACGAAGTCACCCGACTCATCGAGAAAGTAAAATACGATGACAAATAAAACAAGGAAAACCGAGAAGGGATGCCCAGTAAAAGAAAATGAGGGATGCAATATTTCTAATCTAAATACATTAATTTTTAGTATTTTATATCACATTTTTATAAATTAACCCACACTTTTTACAAATAATATTTATCAAAAGTTGTTTAAGATAGTTTTTAAGCCACATTCAAAAATATGTTACATTCATTATTTTTAAACCACATTTTTATACCTGTAATCTCATTTAGTATTTTTTAAAGTCATTTTTGTTCTACTGTAATTTCCTTTTGTTAACTTCTTTTTCTTTTTTATTGCGGATAACTTCCTTCGCCTTCATGATACTATCTTTCTTCATTGGTGTAAGTGTAAATAAGGTGTTAAATTTCTTGTGGTATCTACTATTTGTGGGTCAATCATTGCGTCTTCTGTTTGGTAAATTATACAGAATGTGGCAGAAAATAAGGCCTCTTATTTACTCATATAAAACAAACATTTTTATGCATTCTTTTGGTGAAAAGTCCCTTGCGAATTCTCGGAAACAATGTCAGAGAATGAGAAGGGATTTACACGAGAAGGTTTCGTTGTACCAAACAACTCATTTCTCATTATTATAGGTGTCAAGTCAGATTTATGTGAGCACGTGAGCCATCCCAACATGTTCCTAACATTTCATCTTCTAAAACTGAGAAAGAAAATTATATTAATTTTAAATCTAAATTAATTTTTTAAAACTAATTTGAAAAATAAAATTTATATCTAATTATATTATAAATTTGTCTTCACAAACTAAACATAAATAAATGATCAAATAATAATTTAATAATGATTGATATAATAGACTTAATAAATAATAAATTTTATTAAAATAAAATCAAATTTATGTCTCTTGTATTATATTAAGTATTAAACTTTAAATTTAACTTAATAATACAAAATTAGTTTATAATGTAATAAAATTAGCTTCTAATGTAATATTTATATTTATTTATATAATATAAATTTATCTTATTTTTAATTATTTTTAGTTATTGTGAAATCTTCGATAAATAATCGATGAAGTGAAAATATTTCAGAAACAGAAAAAAAAATATAAAGTAATTAATAATCTAAATAATTTTGCAATAGTGGATTTTATTTGAAGAATTATAAGTAGTACTTGTTAACAAGTTAAAGACAATGTTGGAGTATCCCAATCAACAATCACAATGAAGACCAAAACAAAACACTTTAATAAGTAAAAAAGTTCTTTCGATGAGTTGTTGTAATAGGTTGTTGTAATATTCAAATGTAAATTTTGAATATAATAAAAAATAAATACAAACCAAGAATAAATATTTTTGTATATATATATATATATATATATATATATATATAAAGTATAACACATAAATAATTTATTATATATAATATATTGCAAATACAACTATAAATATCTCGGAGTCCATATTCAGTTTTCTTGATTTTTAGTATTGTTTGATGTAGTATGATTTAAAAATCTTATTTATTAATATAATATTCTCTAGTTGTTATTAAATTTTCCTATGAGCACCTTAATAAGATGATCTTGTATGGACACGATGAAAAGGTTTTAAGCCTCTTTGATGCAAAGAATAAATATTTATTTCTTTATCAAATTAAAAATAGTGAATGGATTGTCTTATTTAAATTTAAACTTAATTTAATCCAAATTAAATTAGAAAATGCGATTAATATTGATTCCATATTTTTTATTGAAAGCTAAAATAATTTGTTTTATTAATTCAAATAATATAAATACGTATAACAGATTTTACAATAACAAATATGCCCTTTAAAATTTTCAAGCAATAATTCTATGGTAAAAAATAAACACTTTAAAATTTATAAGATTTCAACTAAAAAACAACGACAAATACTTTTCTTGACCCTTCAAGATTTCAAGAATCTCAGTAATATATGAAGGTGTCTGGAGATACAAATTTAAATTAGTAGTTCACTTTAAAGTTTAGGTAATTAAATTTTTTATATCGCTGGCTTTATGTATTTATAATTAACAATTTTATGTATTGAAATATTATTTGTTTATTTAATATAAAAAATTTTGTTAAACTAATAAGAATGTTGTTATAAAAGGTCATCCAAAAGTTAAAGAAAAAAAAAATCAATGTAGTCTCAAATTAATATTTTAATTATTTTTTTTAATTTGATAAACATTTTAGATATTTAACATTATTTTTGGTTGGTTGGTTTTTCTGTTAACTTAAACTGATTTATGTTTTATATATTTTTAATTTTTAACAATATTAAAATATAATTATATTTTTTAACTTTTGTTGACGAGTATTAAATAAAATATTAAACACACGTGTATAATGACATTTTTTTCCTTTAAATAAAAATAAAATTACATTATTGGATTAAATTTCATTTAATATCATAATTAGCTATTATTTTCTTTAAGATTATGTGTATATTAAATATAATTAACCAGTGTCCTTGGTCAAGAGAATCCAATTAAATTAGATCACCTAATTAATGATATAAAGGTATCGATTAAGAATAATTAATAGTAGTTTTTATTTCCAAAAAATTATAATTAACTGTAACATTAAATTAATTATGACATTAATAATTATTAATATAATTTTATTTTATTTAGAAGATAAAAATGTTCATAAATATTATACATATGTAATTGATAATTAATTTGATGCACATCAAAATTTACCATTATTTTATCACACAAAAAATTAATAACATGAAATAGTGGTAGAAAGTAATATGAAAAAAAAAGGAGAAATTATCCATAAAAAAATATAATATTTTCATTATAGAAGAATTTGGAAAAGATTAAAAATTTCATATATTTTTTTTAAGAATTGAAGATGATACATTTCAAACCTTTCATATTTCAAATTTTCACCGAGAGACAAATCGTCGGAGAACATTATGTTAATTATTTTTTTATTAAAAAACAAACAATATTTTAACTTTTTTTCTTTATATGTAACAAATAAATTATCAATTATATTATAGATGTATAATTATTATGAGTGTTTTTGTCTTCTAAATAAAATACAAATGCAATAATAATTGTTATATTAAGAATTCATTTAATATTTAAGTTATTTATGAACTTTTACAAATTTTAATACTTATTAATTACACTTTAAACAGTTTTTTAGAACATTGATTAGCATAATCTTTTAATAAATGTTTTAATTATTTTAAATTTTAACATAATAATAAAATTAATGATCATTAATTATATCTTAAATGTCATTAAGATATTAACTAACATTTATCATAGACTGATATCGTATTGTTGAATAAAAAATACAAAGGTTAAATTAAAGCATATCTTAAATAAATATTGTCATATTACACGATATAATATTTCTTTAATAAAAAAATTATCAAATGCGACTTAAAATTTAATAAGAATTAGTTAAATGGTATTATTGCCATAAAAATAAAATAATAAACAATTTAGAATAACAACGATAACAAGTATTTGAAAAATAGTAAAATGAAATTAGAATACTTCGAAATATTAAAAAAAAAAAAAATTAGCAGTATCAGTACTTGCAAAATACTTTATAAGATCCTATTAATAACTTCTGCTGTTTGCACAAAATAATTCCTCTTAATACATATTTTAATAAAGAAAATGGATTGAGTCAACACTTCACGTATTTTTACTAGTCAACGATTAAATAAAGCAGGATTCTAGCAGGTTCAGCCATTCGTACTCAACAGCAAAATTCAAGCTTCAAGTATTTATTTAACCTTTTTGGTAAATAAATATTAAAAAAATAAGGCTTGAATTGGAATTTAATTTAATTCTATTAAATACAAAAAATAAATAATATATGGTTGAAATTGGATATTCTTGGAATACCATGGAGAGATTGATATGATTGAAGTGAGGGCCCATCTCTCCGCACTGAACCGTAACCCGTTCGCATGATATCGGTACGATCCATTAAAAAAATTGAAACATCTTTCATTATTATTATTATTGTCGAGGACCAACGGGCCTGGATCCGACCCGAAACACCAGATCCGAGATCCAGAACCACAACCACAACCACCGCTACACGCAACGCAACCCCAGACCCCACTCCATACACAACCCACCGCTATTTAAATTTCCTGAGAATATCGTAGAAACCATGTCGCTCTAATTCTCAATCGAAAACTTAGGGTTTTTCCCCTATTTTCAATTCCGATTCCTTCGATCTTTGATTGTTCTTAGGGTTAGGGTTATTGTTGTTGCAGCGAAGATGTCGTTGAGGCCAAATGCTAGAACCGAGGTTCGTCGCAACCGTTACAAGGTGGCGGTGGACGCCGATGAGGGTCGTAGGAGGAGGGAGGATAACATGGTGGAGATCCGGAAGAGTAAACGGGAAGAGAGCCTCCAGAAGAAGCGCCGTGAAGGCCTTCAAGCTCAGCAACAGTTCCCCACTCCTCTTCAATCCTCCATTGTCGAGAAGAAGGTATTGCTGTTATCGGCATCGCATGGCAGGAAATTAGAATTCCACTGCGATCTTGGAAATTTCAGATTCATGTGCTTTGCATCGCGCAGTTGTGATTTGATTTCTTTGAGTGCGATTGGGGTTAGTCGGTTAGTTATGAAAACGGTTATGATGGTTGCTTTTGTCTCTTTGTTGTTGGCCGCAGTTGGAAAGCCTCCCTGCGATGGTTGCTGGAGTGTGGTCAGATGAAAACAACCAGCAGTTGGAAGCGACCACGCAGTTCCGGAAGCTGCTTTCGATTGGTAAATGTGGATTGATTTTGTTCGATGTTATTGTTTAATTGTTGTGCTGCTCTGGTTCTGTGTGTTAACTTTGTTTCGTTTTTGTGTGACTTATTCTATTGTGTAGAGCGCAGTCCCCCTATTGAAGAAGTTATTCAAGCTGGAGTTGTGCCTCGATTTGTGGAGTTTCTTGTTAGGGAGGATTACCCTCAACTTCAGGTTTTGTTTTATTTCGTGCATGGGAAGTTGTTGTGTGGTGTAGTGTAGTTTGGATGGAATTTGATTTCTTGATTGGTTGCTTGTCTAATTTGTTTTTGTGGTTAGTTTGAGGCTGCATGGGCTCTCACGAACATAGCATCTGGAACTTCTGAGAATACCAAGGTGGTGATTGATCATGGCGCAGTTCCGATATTTGTCAAGCTGCTTAGTTCGCCCAGTGATGATGTTCGAGAGCAGGTATGCTGATACAAGAATGTAGTAGTTCTAGCTTTTCCTTTCTTGGAATCTTGACCAAGCTTGCTGGAATAATAGAACTCTGAAATTCCAGGCAGTGTGGGCGTTAGGAAACGTTGCTGGTGACTCCCCCAGGTGTCGTGATCTTGTTCTTGGCCATGGTGCCTTAATCCCACTGTTGGCCCAGTTGAACGAGCATGCAAAACTTTCAATGTTGAGAAATGCAACATGGACCCTGTCAAACTTCTGCAGGGGCAAACCACAGCCTCCATTTGAGCAGGTAATTGTCTATCTGTTTAATTGAAACCAAACCTGTAAGATAACCTGTGTTGGCCTACAACGATGAGAATTTTTTATGAACAGGTCAGGGCAGCACTCCCAGCTCTTGAGCGATTAGTATTTTCCAATGATGAAGAGGTCTTGACAGATGCATGCTGGGCGCTATCATATCTTTCTGATGGAACAAATGACAAAATCCAAGCTGTTATTGAGGCTGGTGTGTGTGGCAGACTGGTGCAACTCCTTATGTGAGTGCTAAATCTACTGTACCTGGCCAATCATTGCCGATTGTTTCAATTAATTGTCTTGGCACTAACTTGTCTGTTTGTTGTAAAGGCACCCATCCCCTTCAGTGCTGATTCCTGCACTTCGCACAGTGGGAAATATCGTAACCGGAGATGATATTCAGACTCAGGTAATGACTTGTAAACAGTCATGCATTACTGAATTGTATTCTTACTCAAGGTCTGTGAAGCTATAGAAGTTGGTGGGTGTTGCATAACTAATTTTTAAAATTTAAAATATTTAAGTAACTTGACCCCAAATTGTCGATAGGTTAATTTTGCATGTTTCATGTGTCCCAGGAATCTTGAAAATTTAAATTTAAATATTAAAATAATTTTACTCAATTCTTGATAGGTTAATTTTTCTAGTCTAAGATGATTAAGTCGATAATATGCTGTTCTACTATAATATGGCTATAATATGAATATGAGTGCAATGGACTGTGCGCTCGACAAAATTGTAGTCTTAAATTCATAACTTTGATGGTGAATTTGTGTTGGCTGACTTGGGTGGAGTGTTACAGTTGGTCGTTCTAGTTTTGTACTGAATAGAATCCTTTGAGGGTTTGGGTAGAGTGAGAGGTTCGGAAGAGTAAAGAAGTTATACAATGATATTCATTGCATACATTATCCATTATCCACTATCCACTGAAGAATTCAATTTGCATGTCTTTCTTGGCTTTTAGCACTATGACTTGCCACTGTGACACCACCACTACTCGCCATGAATCTAGGTTTTACTTCCCCAATGCATCATTGTTGAGGATTTCCTGTTTTTGTTATAACTATTTTCATCAGACTATCATCAATCATGGTGCTCTCCCGTGCCTTTTGAGCCTGTTGACACACAATCATAAGAAAAGCATCAAGAAAGAAGCTTGCTGGACCATATCGAACATTACAGCTGGAAACCGAGAACAGATACAGGTAAGCCAGTATATCTCTCAATTGTTTTTTACTTGATGTAATGGAAATTGGATATCCCTTTCTTTAGCTTGATGTTAGTTATCTCCATGATATTAAATTGGATATTTCAATGGAATGGAAATATTTATCTCTTAAAAGTTTTTAGTCTCTTCAACCATTACTGAGTGCTACTAATGCTGTGGCTCTGTAATAAGTAATATAGGCAGCTAAGATGTTCTTGAACATGAACATGTGGTGCAGTTAGGGATGGCAAATATATGGTAGGATTAATTCCATTGGATAAAGTAGTTCGTTAATTTATTTTTGATCTATCAATGATTAATTTTAAAAAAATTAATCCATCCATATTTTAAGAATTAAATATTTTTATAGTTATAATATTACCCCCCGTTCTCTCGTCCATGTCTTCCAAATGCAGCAGCAGCACTGAAAATAAATGAAAGAGTGGTCTATTTATTGAAGGAAGGTGGGTGTAAAATGTGGTAAACATATCTGAGGAAACATAATGGGAGAACATAAAATGGGCCTCAGAAAAACTATTGTATTGTATCTTTAAACAAGAGAAACGATAAAAAAGTTGGTTACAAAGATAAAATGGGTGATCAATCATAGAATAAAAATCCTGTATATTCAAGTAACAGAGCATTGGTATTTTGTATTATAAAGCTTTGTATTATAAAGCATTTTACTCTGTTTGGGACCTTGAGAATGTTCTATTGGCACTTGTGAAGGATTAAGGATAAAAGTTTTAGTTGGCTTATTTCATTAAAATAGGTGCTTTGGGCTTTATACAATTTATATGTGATGTAGGCTGTTATTGAAGCTGGTCTGATTGCCCCCCTTGTCAATCTTCTTCAAAATGCCGAGTTTGACATTAAAAAGGAAGCGGCATGGGCAATCTCAAATGCTACGTCTGGTGGTACCCATGAGCAGATCAAGTATAACTTTTATATATATTTTTTATTTTTTAATTCCACTTCATAATAAAAAGTTGGTAATTATTGGAAATTATGTATTGACTTATCACATGTGGTTGTTAGGTATTTGGTTAGCCAGGGTTGCATTAAACCACTCTGTGATCTGCTTGTTTGTCCCGACCCAAGAATTGTCACTGTCTGTTTAGAAGGTCTTGAGAACATTCTGAAGGTTGGGGAAGCTGAGAAGAGCTTGGGTAACACTGGAGATGTCAACTTGTATGCTCAGATGATAGATGATGCAGAAGGATTGGAGAAAATCGAAAACCTGCAGAGTCATGACAACAATGAAATATATGAAAAGGCTGTTAAAATTCTTGAGACATACTGGTTGGAAGACGATGATGACACACTACCTACTGGAGATGGTGCTCAACCTGGTTTTAACTTTGGAAACGAGCTTCCAGTCCCATCTGGTGGATTCAACTTTAGTTGAAGACTGTTGTGTGGGTAAATGTGCTTTGTCTCAGTATTATTTTTTCTATAGGGTCATCAATCGAAATTTCCCCTCATTTTTTATATAAGTTTTCACAGTTCTCTAAGCCAAGTTGGTTTGAATAATGTAGGAACCTGGTTGGATGGAGCAGGGTTGATGCTAGGGTAAACTGTTGGAGTCGAGTCTCGGGTGGGGTGGGGTTGGGGACCAGGGGTTGAGTTCGGTCAGTTTGGTCCTTGCACTTCATGTTGTCTGGTTTAAGTCTGGTCTTGTGTCCGTGGTTAATGAGGTGCTGGGGTGGGTCAGTCTAACTACCATGTCCAAATAAGAAGGGTGGTGGTGGGTTCAACAGCAGCATAATGGCCTTGTTAGAAGTTTATGTTGTGTTAAAAATACATATGCTGTGGGCATATAACTATTGGAAGGTTCTATGTTGCAGTAGCAGGGAGCGTATTAGAGTATTATATGGCAGTGGATGGGTTTTTCTCGAATGCGGCTTTTGAGTCCTATTTTTTATTGAGTCGTGTAGTTGTATTGGTAATTTATTTATACAGAGTCAGTATTTGATTTGAGTGAATACAGTATTTTCAGAAACCGTGGTTGTATTCAAATGAAAGAATTAGAATATTTTTGTGCTTGCATTTCTCTTCTAAAGTCTTTTCTCTCGCACGATTCATGTGAGGGCTTAGAATGTATAGTGTCAATAAGAAGCATAAATCGAGATTGCTGCCTGAAGCTCAAACTCTTACTTATTAGAGCTGAAAATTGTATGCCCCAATGGAAAGGAATGTGTATCAAGTGTAGTCAATTTGTCAAACTATGTTACAACAATTTGTTATTTTTGTGAAGGTTGTCTTTTTGCTTAATGTCCGTGCGATTTATTGACAACTCTTCTTTGGGCTCTGATTTGAGTTTTGAAGAAAAAATGAGGATATTCAAGACACTTAAAATAGATAACTTACAAATTAATTTGTTGTAAAGAAAAAGTGATTTCTTTGACCAGATATACGGAAACTGAATAAACATCAAGAGATACATATGCGGCCAGATATGTAAAAAATTACTTCATTATAGAATGTCACTTGATGAGATTTATATTATAGAGATTAGATGTTAGACAAACATGTAAATTTCTAAATTCATATTTAATGGTTTTGAATGTTAATTTTTTGATAAGTGTACCAATTTCTCAGTAAAATGGAAGTTCAAATATTATTTTTTTAAGAGATTTGTGTTTGTTTGTTTAATTACAATTATTTACTAATTTTAGCTTGTCTAATTACAATTGTTTACTAATTTTAACAATGGTGATAGCATTTAAAGGTTGATTTAATTCACAAGATAAACATGAATAATTACTAAACACTAAAGTTATGAAATAATTTAAAAAAGATTTTATTAAGGTTGGATTCCATGAACCGTAATAATACAATATTTTCTACACAATCTCTTTATCTTGCTCAAACATCTACATCATAAGCATACTAGCTCTAATTCCTTATAAGCAAGTTCTTAGTCAATGTGTCAAAACATTAATTCTTTAACTATTTTAACATAAAATTTGCATTAAGATTCAATATCTAGAATGACCTACAGATTACGTCTATTTCTGGAATTCAATCTCATGATTGTTCTATCAAAAGTTAAGTTCCAATTCATTTCCTAATGATTAGATATAACCAAATAGCAAAATTTCCATCACGCATATTAATAATTAAGATGAAACATATGAACCAAGACACAAATTATATTGCATAGGACAATTACAAAGAGTACAATCCAACCCCAATGAAATATGAGTTTAGTCACTCCTAAGCATCTAAAGCACAATGGAATGAATGAAGTAATTTGAATTTTTCTTGTCCTAAAATGGTCTTTTCGGTGTTTTTTTTGGCTCTATTGCATTCACACACACTAGTACACCAGTTTTGTGTAACTTTCGAAACTATAACCACTTTTGTTGGAAGTCTCACATCGACTAGAGATAAGATTATTTCACAGTATATAAGTAGGGTGTTAACTTCACTTTAAGCCGGTTTTGTGGGGTTGAGTTAGGCTTAAAACTCACTTCTAACATGATATCAGAGCCAAGTTTGTAAGGGGTGTGTTGGAAGTCCCACACCAATTAGAGAGAAGACAATTTCATAATATATAAGCATGGATGCAAACCTCATCTTACAAACCGATTTTGTGAGGTTGAATTTGACTTAAAACGCACTTCTAATAAATAAAGCAATAATATTTTAAAAAACATATTTAACATGAAATTGTATTTATTTTTTTCGTATAAATAAAAATCTATTAAAATTTTCAAGTAAATACTTACTTGAGTATTTTTATTTAGTGAGTATTATATTCTATTGTAAATAATTATAGGGTCTACATCATATCATTTACAACATACAAAAAAAGTTCAAGGGCCACATTTAATATTTAAAAAATTGTAAAAAAATATTTATAAAAAAATGGAGAAATTAAAATGCATTATTTAAAATAGTAAATGGAAGTTTGGTATGGGTTGGCATTGGAAACACAAAGGAGAAAGATGAGTTGGATTTGGATGTAAATGTGTGAAGAATGAGAAATATGAAACAGAAGGTGGCCCACTTCACTGTTCTTCATCGTAATTACTAATCAGATAAAAATTCAATAATTCACACAGCCACAACTCTAGATATATACTCTTAAACATACTACTTAAAAAATATAAAATGTACATTCAAATTTAATTACTGTTTAGAGATTATGATTATGACATTATAATTTTTTGTTAGAAATGCATATTAGAGATACACGTTACAAAAATACGTTAGGTAGAAATATATGCAACAAAATTTATTAGCAACAACACATGTTAAAAAAACATAGAGAAATATTTTGTGTCAACTTTTGATAGAAGTAGTCATGTGTTCACATTGAAATACATATTTATTTTATCTATATTTATTATATTTTTGTATTTTTTGTCTTCTTATTACATTATAAATCTATTTATTTTTAAATATATTTCTAAACCTCTCTGAATTTAGACATTTCAAATTGAGAGAATGAGGTTTGTATTTTTCTTATCTAAAATTCTAGGAAATAAAATTATAGACAAATCAAACTATTAACATACAATACCAATCCTCTATCTACTATCATTAACTATAATATTTTGTAGAAGGACAATATATAAAATTGATTTAATAAATGAATTAAATTCATATAAGTGATTTAACGTTTTCTTTATCCAAAATTTAACAAATTCTTAACACTCACAAGGGTGACTTCACTTAGGAAAAAAAGGGTGTGAAACATCAGAAAGCAACCACACTACTTACCAATAATGTTGTACAATGTTGATGATGATGATGTGTTGTCTTCATTAGTTTAATGTTATTTTTCTGTTTGCACATGATCCCTTAATTATCTGTTAGGAAACTCACCACCTCACCACCAGCGCTTCTTCATTGCCAACCATAATAACGTTATGAATAATATATTTCTTCATCAATTGTTTGCACGTTTTAATTATTCTAATTTAATAAAATATTCTGATAATGGAAAAAAATTATTAACGTTTTTGTAACATTTATTCTCTAATTGTAACCTCTAATTGGTGTAAACTTTTATGCTAACTATTAGATGAGATTAACGATCATGAACTGTGTGTGAAAAATTATTATCAATTAGTTAATTGATTAATTGTATTTAATTCCACGAAAAGTTGTGATAAAAAAAAACGCATTTGAGAAAGATAATAATAATATATTGACATAAACCTAACATCAGAAAGTGAAAAAATGGAAACTAAAGGAACCTTCTTGAATTTATAATTTTCTCATAGTAACCAAAATCAAAAGGCTAAATACAGTTACAAATTAAATTGCAGATCAACCTAAATTACATTATAAAAAAGTGATATAATAGAAATTGAAACAAGTTTATGCTACTCCAGGGGCAAAATGGGAAATACGCACACTGTCTTTGCAGTGACTTCACTTCCACTTTCCCAAGATCTGCTAATTTCTGCACTTATTCCCACAATTTTCCTTTTTTCTCCTTTTTTTTTTCTACCAAAGCAAAGCAGCAAGAAAAGGTAACAACGAGGTTGCACAGACTAACCAGCTTTTCGCCGCCGGAGGAGCGGCGGTGGACGGCGGAGGAGGGGTGTGGTAGTAGAACGGGAAATAAGGGACAATTGGGTTGGGCGGTGGCGGCGTCGGGTAGTACTTAGTTGGCGGCGGGTAATACACGCCGCCGCCGGAAGATGCCGGCGGCGGTGGAGAGGAGTAGGTGTACTGAGAGGGCGGCGGCGGAGAGGAGTAATAGTAAGTGCCGCTGCCGCCGCCGGGGCTCGAAGGAGGGGACGGCGGGGGAGGGCAGTAGGTGGTGGTGGGAGCTGGCGGCGGCGGAGAGGGAGGCGGCGGAGAGGGAACAACCTGGCCGCAGGGGGTGCATTTGATGTCATCCTTGGACGAAGTTTGAAGGCTGTGATCTGCTGCTGCTGCCATTGTTGTGGAAAGAGAAGTGAGAGACAGAAAGGTGATGAAACAACACCATAACACTCTGGTTCTCATGTTGTGAGAATCCGAGGAATGAGGTTGTTACTTGCTCAGAAAAGAAGAGAGAGAGAGAAAAAGAAAATGTGTAGAGATAGAAAGAAAGAAAGAAAAGTGAAGGGAAGGGTGTGGTGTTGCTATTTGAGGTGCAGTGTTGTGGTGTGGTTGAAACAGTGTTTTATTTATCCTCTTTTCAACTCTGCTTCAAACCTTTCCATTATTATAAATAACACAATAGAATAGTGAAAAAGGAATAATAAAAAAAAAAATTGTGAACACCGACACGTTTTTACTTTAACATAAAGCAGCCATGTTTGAACTTTGAACACGATTAAGAAATAAGAAATAACTGTCGGAAACATTTACATAAAAGAAACATTTAGGTCCGTTTTGGTTTAGGTTTAGTTAGATGAGTGATGAGTTAGTTACTAGTGTGTCGACTCTGACATTAATGAATTAACATGGTTTACGAAATTAGGTTAAATTAGGTTAAAGTATGGATGTAAGAGAAGGAGGTAAATAGTAAGAAAGTGTAGGAATGGTCCTAAAGAAGAGACGTAAAGGGAACGCAAGAAGTGTTTGGAGTCATCTCATTGTTTATTTCTTTAGATCTGTGCTATACAAATTGCTTCTTCTGTCCCTTTGTGTCTATATATCTTCGTTTTTGCACTGTTGATGAAGGCACAACAATGTCACTGATCCCAAAGTTTATGGTAAAATCATGAACCGTTTTGTCAACGCAAAGGATGTTAGAAAGCCAATTTTCCATCACAAATGGCCGTCCATGCTTCCTTTCCAGCCTGGTTACCCTTAAATAAATAACCCTAAAACTTTCACACTCATTCATCCATCCATTTCCATCCTCATCACCCATAGGCTCCACCATCCAATAATCATTTTTTTTTTCTTTTAACATTTTACATTTTTTTTAAATCGAAGTGTGAATAATATTAATTTCTTATATGCAGACTGAGTTCATATCTCATTAATATTGTATCGTTAATATTCGTTCAAAAAATTCATTGACAAGTAGTGTCTGCATGTAAGTTAAATTTATGTTGTATTGTTAGTGTATATCTTTACTAATCATCTCTTCAAAATCGGTTATTTTATATGGTAACTTCAAAATTCTCTTTTAAAAAAGAAATGTGATCAAATTTTAAAAATCTCCCGAAAAAATAGTGCTATTTTTTTATCATGTTCCAAGAAAATAAACTCGTAATTTCATTGAATTTAATGAATTGGTCGACATATATATCATTCCAATTGCACAAAAATAAATGTGGGGTACTAGTTTAACATTATTGGAAAAAAAAAATGAGATGATTGGTGATAATATACCAAAAAGCAAAGAAAATGAACAACACATGCATATTGTCTTCGATATCATAGCAAGTATCAAACCACATAACAAGGCTTATGTTATTCACATCATATCAGTTAAAATTATTCTACATAATTATTGATTAACTCATTTTTAACATATGAATTTTATTATTAATATTTTGTTAATGAATGAGTTAAATCTATAACTCCTCTCTTAAAGTTTTCTTAAATCCACTAAATCAATTTCATAAAAAAGAAATACTCATATATGAGAATCCATTTCTGATCTAATAATAATCGAAGGGAGATTGTGTTATTTTGAGGGTGAATCACTGTTATAGCTGGAAAATAATAGTTCTTTGTTATGGTCCCCACTCTAACACTATCTTCTCTTTCTTCTTGTGTAGAGCATTAGTCATACACCACTATATTTTTCTTTTATCTTTTTCTCTTATTATTAGATTAAATATCAATCTTTTTTTAGTAGAGTGAAACATGTTTACATAGGCTACTAATAAAAAATGTGTATGTTTTTTGGCTCAAGTATTATAAGAATCAACTGATTTATTATATATGATAACGATACTTTATCATGATTTGTGATTGATACATCACATATATTTTTTTACTCATACCTTTACTTCTTTCTATGATTGTCACAATTGACACCTTTTTTCTTTTCTTTTAATCATTCTCTTCTTTCGATAAACAAAATTAATACACTCATATATTCCTTAGTCTTAGCCAGCATGGACAAGCAATGCATTATTCAAACTTTCACTTGCTTTTATGCTTTTTCAGTGCCTTTTTGTCCAAGGGAATTTCTACCCTTTTTCAGATATAATAATCATAATGTATACGTATTTTTTTTCCTTCCAAGTTTTAATATTTCATGTAATTGATCATCTACCAAATATTTTAAAATATGTTAAAAAAAATCTCAATTTACCAATATCAATAAATATTCAATAAAAAGACAACACCCAAAAATCTAACCAAGAATATGAACTAAACTAATTTCTGTTGTTCCAGTACAACCAATAAGTTTCACATCGCTTAAGAGTCGAGATCAAGCGAATTTTAAATAGTCCTATTTCCCTCCACTCTCTGAGGCGCCTTTTAATAACAAAATCGTGACGGAGCTTAAACGATCCAAAGCGGGCAATATCTTGAGAACGCGGTGGTTATTTCTAATGATGACGGTCGGATAAACTTAGGTCGAAATCGAAACATGAAGATAACATAAACATGCAATAATAAGTGCCTCTATTGTGCATTCATCAAGATCATAAGTTAATGATGATGATTATGATGTGAGTGAAATTTGAGATAATGGATCTTCTTCAATAAAACTCTATTTTATAATTTCATTAAGAACCATCTAGATAATAGATAATGATAAGTAAGTGATAATTTAATTTTCATTGTATAAAAGAGAAAGATCATGTAATTGTGTGACTTTATGGTGTATCATGTTCACCTCAAATACCTAACTTGTATGCTTTATACTAATGGCGGAAAAATATGTTTTTTTTCATCATCAAATTTGGTCAAAAAATGCCCTTAATTAGTGCTTAAGTAACCTGAATTTGGAAAAAAACGAAAACACGAAGGGATGGGCCACGAGTACTGGCCCCATTGGGCCCTTTATGATCCAACCAGCCCAATTAAGGTCCTTTCCCAAATTATTCATGGGTGGGTGGGTCACCCGTATAATTTTGTTCCTCAATTGAATTTTGCAGGGCACGTGTTTCATGTCATACTATAAATATTATTTTAATTTATGCAATTTCTTTATGTTACACCATTTTCAAAATCATATTACATTTTTTCTTAACATCAGAAGATTATAATATTTGTAAATTAATTTTTTATTCATATTTTAGTTTTAATTTATTTAAAATATTTTTTTCTCATAAATTATAATTTTATTTTGAAAATATAATCTTAAATATTATATTTCATCATTTTTTTAAACTTAAGAATTTGATTATGAAATATTTGTTGAAAGTGTGTTAAGCTTCATACATTGGAAAATATAAAGGTTAAAAATGGAGAAAGATTATATATGGTTTTTGTTTACAGCCTATATGTTGCTTGCAAACCTAATATTGTCCCTAGTAAATATTTGGGTTAAATATATTTTTAGTCCTTCAAATTTTAGTGAATTTTTAGAATTAGTTTATTTTTGAAATTTTATATCAATTTAGTCATTTATCTTTAAAAATATGTAGATTTTTGTTATTCTTACCAAATCTTGTTAAGTTTATTTGACATTTTAAATGCATTTTATAATAATATTTGAGTTAACATTGAAGCGAAAATGTGTTAAACAGTATAAACAATTCAAATATTATCATGAAATTGCTTGAAACGTCAGATAAACTTAACAAAATTTGGTTAAAATGACTAAATTCACGTATTTCTAAAGATGAATGACTAGATTGGTCAAAGATTTTGAAGAAAGACTAATTCCAAAATTCACTAAAACTTGAAGGATAAAAACATATTTAACCCTAAATATTTTCTAAATTTGTTAGTCATTGCACATCTAATGTTACTTTTATTTGTTCAAATACATTATTAAATTATAACTAGAAAGATGCGTTGTTAAAGTAGTCAACTAAAAATTCAATGGATAAACTTAAATGACATAAGGATTAATGTTAAATGACACCATATTTAAATGAGAATGGATCTTAAATGACACCATATTTAAAATGAGTGAAATTATGGTGTATATTTTAAAGAAATTTAAAAATATTTATAGAATGGAGTTTAATAGGTGTGTGTCCATAATATATTGGTGAATTGAACCTGGTCTTTTTTAACACGGTGTTGGTGAATGAAATCAGAATGTTCACACAGTTGGCACGTGCAGAACATATATTGAGAGAGTTGATAAAGAAAGTGGACCACAATAAATTTACTCGCAAAGTCAGAAAATTCATTACCAATAACATCACAATGTATCGTTCATGCAATGGCTGGACCAAAGTACTTTTAAATTTAATAACATTTAACACGTTTTTAAAATGCAGTTTATGATTTTAAGTGTTGTATAGTTTTCTCAAATTCTTATATTAAATGTGATGCAGCACGAGCTCAAGATCTATAAGAATCCAAGGTAGATGGATAGGTTTCAGAAGAAGAGTTTCAAAATCAAGAGTCATGCTCATTGAATTTTTTTAAATTTATTTTCAAAGAGGTGAGTGAAAATTTGTTTTTATGGATTAATATAACATGTTATTGTATTATATAATGCAAGCAAAAATGTGCCATACTTAAAATCCTAAATGTGGTACTAATTAACTGACTAATGAAAGTACTTTTTATGATTAATTTAAGGGTTAAATATGTTTTTGGTCCCTTAATTTGTAGTGAATTTTGAAATTAGCCAATTTCAAAATTTTGGACTAATTTAGTTATTCATCTTTCGAAATACGTGAATTTAGTTATTTTAATCAAATTTTATTAATTGTATTTGGCATTTCAAGCGCGTTTCGTAATAATATTTGACTTAACATTTAAAAAAATGTGTCCAACAGTATAAATAACTCAAATACAATTCTGAAACATCAAATAAACCTAACAAAATTTTATTAAAAGGACTAAATCCACCTATTTCGAGAGATAAATGGCTAAATTGGTTTAAAATTTCGAAATGGACTAATTTCAAAATTCACTGAAAATTAAGGGACAAAAACATATTTAACCCTTAATTTAAAGCTTAATTGTGTATCCTATTTTCATGCTTACTTTCAATTTTACATCGATATTTTTTAGAAGTGTAATTTCATTCATCCTATTATTTTTGAAAATGTAATGTATTTTTTGGTTCAATAGCTTAATTTGAATGATAAAATTACCTTTTAATTTCAATTGTTTGTATCTTTCTTTTCTTATTTTCTCATTATCTCCTACTTTCTTCTCTTCCTTTTCGTGTTGTCCCCTTTAAAACACTCGGTCTTTAATTTCAATCTCTAATCCCTTCTAAGTATAGAAATAATTGAATAAAATAGCATTTACTGTAATACTATGAGGTTCACCCAAATCTTTTCAGTACACATGAAAAAAAAATACCAATAGCCCAAATCCAACAAAATGGGCCATGCAATAGACCCCTCTTTTGAACTTTATTATTCTCACTCTTGTTAAGTCCACGCTACACTTTTTGTTGGGGTTTCTTCCTGCACCACCAACTGTTTTTCTGCACCTCCAATACTTTTCAAAATCTTCTAAATGACTCATGACTTTTTGATTATGGTAATAAATAGGTATTGAATTTTGAAATTCTATTAAGATGATTACCGGATTTCGAAATCTAGTTAAAATATATATATTATATATATATATATATATATAGAAAGAGAGATATTTTAATTTATGTTTTTTAATTTTGATTTCAAATAAGGTATTAAGAAAATTAAATAAAATTAAAAAAGAAATAAACATTAAAATAAAATTTAAAAAAACTAAAAAAACAATTGAAAAAAAAATACATATTCCAGGAAGTTGAAATGTGCTGGAAGAAACTTCTTTTTTTATATAAAACTTTTAAACAGATGTACCAGGAAAATATGTTTCTAAGTTACATCCCCGTAAATGTCGTAAATATAACAGAAAAGTGGTTGAGATATAAAAAGAGTACATTATTTATAATTAAAAATAATTGAATAACAATACGAAACGTTTATTTAACAGCAGTCATCAACTCAATTATAATAAAAAAAAAATATCATATTTGTCGTAATCAAATTAATTAATTAGATCCTCAAGCAGTGAAATTAAATTAATTGGACTGTGTTTGATGCGTAGGGCATGAAATGAGAACACAGAACTAATGGCACAAAACAAACACCATTTCTCCTTCTTCACTTGGTCACCCTTTAAGAATCAGTAAACAAAACAACACAAAGTCTCAACCCAAATTTATAGGTACTTTCTTCTTTCCCAATTTATTAATAGATTTCGTAATAAGAATTTTTCCTTAAGTGTTCATTGGTGGTGACTGTGAGGAATATTGAAAACGCAAATTCCAACCCACTCTCAAATACCATTTCAACTCAATAAGCCATTTGGCCAAACCATAACATCCTTGTCCTTGACCATGTCCATGTCCAAACATACACAAACAAATACCAATACCAGACACAAAAACCTCAGAACCAAAATCTGTCACCATTTTGAAAATCCAAAACTATATAACAAAACTTATAAATCAACACCCTTGAATCAATCAACTCAAAGACCATAACAACCTTAAACACAATATTCCTATATTCATACCATGATGTTCTAACATCTAATACCAAAAACACGCGTATACTATACACCATTTTTTTGCTTCAGTAACTTTGTTCAGAGTTCTTAGCCATGTCCATGCATGTCCACGTCTTCGTCTTCTTAACGCTTGCCATCTTTTCGGCAACGCCGTCGATGTCACAGTCGCAAACCGCAGCTTCCTGCAATGGAATATTCGTCTCGTACGTCTACACCGGCGGCGAGCGGCTGCCGCCGAACGTTTCCGACGCGACGCAGCAGCCGTACCGGTTCGAGTCGAGGCTGACAGTGCTGAACAACGGTTTGCAGGAGCTGAAGTCTTGGAAGGTGTTCGTGGGGTTTCAGCACAGCGAGTGGTTAGTGTCCGCGTCCAACGCGGTGCTCGCGGACGGTACGAGTCTTCCCGGTGCGGTTGGGAACGGCACCGTGTTAAGTGGGTCGACGGTGAGGGATCTGAAGACGGCGGTGGCGACCGCCGGCGACTTGACCCAGATGCAGGTTCAGGTGGATATGGTGGGGAGCTTGCTTGGGGTTGCGCCACCTTCTGTGCCGATGCCTCGGTCGGTTAATTTGACTAACGATGGATTCGTGTGTGGTCAACCCTTTGGAGAAGGTAGTTTTTATTTGCCTATTTTTGGAAGAGAAAAAAAAAAAGTGTGACTGTGACAACATGTGACATGTCTAATTTGATCCGGCAAGTGAATGTTTGAATGTTTGATTTGATTTTCAGGGAGCAATGAAACTCATGTGTGTTGCACAAGTGATCCCAGTTCCAGAACAAACACGAGCACAGAGGAAGAGTTTCTACCCCGCGAGAAGGGTGATCTTAGCATCACATACGACATCATCAGAACCTACGATTCCAATTACTGGGCAGAGGTTACAATCGCAAATAACAACCCTTTAGGTCGTCTTGACAACTGGAGACTAAGCTGGGACTGGCAGAACGACGAGTTCATCTACACGACAAAGGGTGCATATCCATTGAAAGTGGATTCCTCTGACTGTGTTTTCGGTTCTCAAGGTAATTTCTACAAGGAACTTGATTTTTCCAACGTCTTGAACTGTGAAAGAAGGCCAACCATAGTGGATCTTCCTCCCTCAAGGTTCAACGATTCAGAACTGGGTCATATCCCATTCTGCTGCAGGAATGGCACCATCTTGCCACCGACAATGGACCCTAGCATGTCCGCTTCAAGGTTCCAAATGCAAGTCTTCAAAATGCCACCAAACCTTAACCGCTCCACGCTCGCACCTCCTCATAACTGGGAGATAAAGGGTACCCTTAACCCTCACTACGAATGTGGCAACCCTATCAGGGTTAGTCCAACTCAATCCCCTGACCCCACTCACTCTCCATCAAACAAATCATCAATCGCAACTTGGCAAGTGGTCTGCAACATCACAAACACAAACCGTGAAACACGCAAGTGCTGCGTGTCTTTCTCAGCTTATTACAACGAATCGGTTGTCCCATGCAACACGTGTGCATGTGGATGTCCAAGTAATCCGGAGAGAACATGCAGCGCAACTTCACAAGCCATGTTGCTTCCACCGGAGGCACTTCTTGTCCCTTTCGAGAACCGAACTCAGAAGGCCGTTTCTTGGGCTGAGATTAAACATTTACCTGTGCCTAATCCCATGCCTTGCGGTGATAACTGTGGTGTGAGCATAAACTGGCACGTGGCCACGGATTACCGCAAAGGTTGGACCGCGAGGGTGACACTTTTCAACTGGGGTGAGACTAGTTTTGCAGACTGGTTTGCTGCAGTGGAAATGGACAAAGCTGCGAAGGGGTTTGAGGAAGTGTACTCGTTCAATGGAAGCCTTTTGAAGAGTGTGGAGAACACGATCTTCGTGCAAGGGAAAGAGGGGTTGAACTTTCTTGTGGCGGAAACCGATGGATCTAACCCTCGGAAAGATCCTAGGGTGCCGGGGAAACAGCAATCGGTGATCTCGTTTACGAAGAAGGAGACCCCTGGAATCAATGTGGCTGGTGGTGATGGGTTTCCCAGTAAAGTGTTCTTCAATGGGGAAGAATGCTCTCTTCCTTCGGTGTTACCGAGCAGTGTTGCGAGAACAGAGGTTTCATTGCCTACTATGATGTTCTTCCTGATTTTGTTGTCGATATTCTTCATGTCGTAATAGAGGCACTGTTTGATTTTGTTGTTGTTCTCCGACAGCCATGTGTTGTATATCCGTTTTTGTACGATTCTTTACACGATATTAATTCTGGAATTGTGTTAGAAAATATAGAGATATACTTTTTCTAATCTTTGGACAGATCCTTATTTTTCTTTTTCTGCAGTTAACACTTATGAATTATTCATTGTTTTGGACATAAAATCCCATAAGCATAATTGAACAAGTACTATCCAAGTAAAGAAGCAACCACAAAAGAATGGGCAGACTGAATGTATTGGGCAATGGAATATTTACATACTTACAGCAGTTCTTCAATCAATTTGAAAAACAAAAATAGGAAAAAAAAAAAAAAAAAGGA